>VMHT01001646.1_pt1 | contig 16668 bp, 25 predicted proteins | sample 4693611 | NCBI WGS metagenome assembly VMHT01 (sample SAMN12280063, study PRJNA550983) | marine metagenome | isolation source: seawater sampled from same location over 5 years 0.02-0.2 micron viral filtrate | place: USA: collected off the coast of southern California halfway between the port... ... | reverse complement strand
ACTTTATTTCTAATAATTCAGCGATAGAAGTTAAAGTTGACGAACCAAAAGAAACTAAAGCCAAGACTAAAACAAAGAAAAAAGCCACTAAGAAAAAAGCCACTAAGTCTAAAGGTTAATCATTATGGCTAGAACGATTGGTAGCACATTTTCTACTCAATTATCTAGCACCCAAACTAGACCATTCTATGCAGTAGAATTTTTATACACGCAACCATTAAGAGTGTGGACTGGTTATGGCGACTTTACTGTTGAAGGTCAAGTATATACAGGGTTAGGTAATTTAATATCTATTGGTCAAGTACAAGAAACAGCAGAAACCAAAGCTAGTGGTATAAGAATATCTGCTAGTGGTTTAAATACAGATGTGTTAGCAAGTGCGTTGACACAAACACAGCAAGGAGTGGTGGTTAATGTTTATTTTGGAGTTCTAACAACCACAGATAATGCTCTTGCTATTGTAGATGTGCCATACCAAATATTTTCTGGATTTGTTGATACTGTAAATATAGCTGAAACAGGCGAAACATCTTCAATAACATTTAATGTAGAAAGCAAATTAATTTCACTTGAAACACCTTTAAATTTTAGATACACAGACCAAGATCAAAAACATTTTTTTCCAAATGATAAGGGCTTAGAGTTTGTTGATGATTTACAAGATAAAGAAATTATCTGGGGTGGTGGCACAACATGATAAATGTTTCTCCTATTATAAATTTATACAAAGAATTTGATAAATATAAAAAATATTCAGATGATGAAATACTTGCACATATATATCCATCATTAGAGTTAAATCAATATAAAATTCACAAAGAAAATGGAAGAATATATGGCTTCTCTAATTGGGCTTTTTTAGATGAAATTGAAGAAGAATATTTACTAAAAACAAACAATGTCTATCAAGAAGCATGGAACTCTGGTGATATTGTTTGGCACATGGATATCGTTGCTAGAAAGAATGTCAAAGAAATAATGGATTGGACTAGACAATATTTTACGCAGTTACTTGGCTGTAATCAAAAAGTAAAGTGGCTAAGAATACATAACGATAAGATAATACCCAAAGAAATAACAACCAAAAGGCATTTTGTATAATGGGAAGTTCAATAAGACAATTAGCAGTAATGGCAGTTGGAATTTATGTTGGTGGTGTTGCTGGAGCAAAAGCCTTACAGGCTGGTTTTAGCACATTCATGGCAAATGTAGTTACGGCAGTAGTTTCAATGGCTGTATCGGCAACTTTATCTAAAGCGGTTGGAGTAGATGAAACAGCTAATTTTAGCAATCAACTTAAAGATAGAACTAGAATGGTTAAACAGCCGATTATAACCAGAGATACTGTTTATGGAGAAACAAAAAAATCTGGTGGCATTTTATTTATGGAATCCACAAACAATAATCAAAATCTTCATTTAATTGTGCAACTTGCTTCCCATGAAATACAGTCTATAGATAAAGTTTACTTTGGAGATGATGAACTTACTCTTGCAAGTGCTGGAACAGACAGTAATGGATTAACTAAATTCAAAGTAACAAGCCCAAGTAAATATGCAACAGAATCAAGATTTACAAATAAAACAAGGTCATTAGTAGTTTCTGAATATGTTTCTATGCCTTTTAATACATCAATGCCTTTTGGTGGAAGTAGAGTTGTTGATGGTAAAGGTATAAAAAGAGGTATTACCTCAATCACATTAGTTTCTGATGTAGCATTTTCAGTAGCAACTACAGACACATTGAATATCAATGGGATAACTTATGGCATATCTTCTGGTGGCAGTTCTTCTGCTTCTGGAGCAAGGCATACATTGGCTGTAACAATATCTGAAGGATTGCAAACAGATGTTCAAGCAACATCAATATCTTTTGCTGGTGCATTTGGAGCTACAGGAAGAATAACACCATATAGAGATAATCCAAATACGCCAAAGCCTTTTTTAGCTGGTACATCAACAGAAACAAATTATGCGATTGTTGCAACGCAAACATTTACAGATTCTTCAGAATTAACAGTAAGAATAAAAAAACATTTAGGAACTGATACACAACAAGCAGATGATGATTTAGTAAGAGAAGTTCCACAATGGACTACTTCTCATATGTTGTCTGGGATAGCATATTTATATGTTACTTTAAAATATGACGCAGATGTTTTTCCAAATGGCATACCGAATATTAGTGCAGAAATTAAAGGCAAAAAAGTCTTAGATTTTAGAACAGGCTCAACAGCATTTTCTAAAAATCCAGCATTAGTTTTATATGATTATTTATCAGACACAAGATTTGGATTATCTGTTCCTACAACGCAAATAGACACAACATCATTTACCACAGTTGCAAACATTTGTGATGAAGATATCACTCTTGCTGGTGGTGGTACAGAAAATCGTTATGAAGCCAATGGTATTATTTTTTCAAATGTAGACCCAATGAGAGCTATAGATGAAATTACAGGCTCTATGCTTGGAATATTAAGCTATTCAAATGGTAAATTTATCTTAGCTGGTGGCAAGTTTGTTTCTCCTTCAATTACTTTAGACGAAGATGATTTTAGAGGTGGCATAACTATTCAGACTAAACAATCCAGAAGAAATTTATTTAATACAGTAAAGGGTATTTTTACTAGCCCAGAGAGTAATTGGCAACCATCTGATTATCCAATGGTAACTTCAAGCACTTTTGTAAATGAAGATAATGATGAAACTATATTTGGGAATATTGATCTGCCTTTTACTATATCATCAACAATGGCTCAAAGAATTGCCAAAGTTGTGTTATTTAAAAACAGACAGCAAATGGTTATACAAGCACCAATGAAGTTATCTGCTTTTAAATTACAAGTTGGAGATACAGTTACTATCAACAATTCTAGGTTAGGATTTAATTCAAAAATATTTCAAGTTGCAGACTGGACTTTTGTGTCAGATGAAACTGATACAGGTGTTGATCTAGTATTGCAAGAAACATCATCAAGTGTGTTTGACTGGAACGCAGAAGAATCAGAGTTTATATCTGACAATACTATTCTGCCAACAGCAGAAACAGTATCAGCTCCATCTTTAGAGTTAAGCGATATTATGAGAGCATATTCTGGAATTATATCTACTATTCTTGTTATTAAAGTGGCTTCCAGTCAAGGCACAACTAATGAAATAGAAATTGAATATAGAAATACATCAACAGACACAGAGTATACAAGATTAGGTAGAGCAAAGACTGTTGGAACTTCTATGAAGTTTGAAATCAAAGATGTAGAAGATGGACAGACTTATGAGGTTAGAGCAAGGTCAATTAATGCGTTTAATGTTGCTTCTTCTTTTACATCAGCTAATCACGAAGTGGTAGGAAAGACAGCACCACCAGCAGATGTCGCAGATTTTTCTGTGAATATTGTCAATAATTTAGCTGTGTGTTCTTGGACTGCAAATAGCGAATTAGATTTGTCGCATTATATTATTAGGCACACACCAGCCACCTCAAGTCCTGTTTATTCTGGTGCTAGTATTATTGCAAATTATATATCTAAAGCGACTAATCAAATATCCTTACCAGCTCAAACTGGAACTTATATGATTAAAGCTGTTGATGTCTTGGGGATAACTTCTATTACATCTACCAAAAAAGCAGTTATAAGAAATCAGATTGCAGATGATTTCAATGCAGTAACAACGACAACAGAATCCACAGGATTTGCTGGTACAAAAACAGATGTAGAAGTTGTAACAAGAGATGGAACAAATTTTTTACAGATAATATTAGGAGAATTATTTGATGACCATTCTGGTTTATTTGATTCTGCTTTAGGGAACTTTGATGATGGTGGAGAAGTGGCAAATAATTTAGATGGTTTTTATGAATTTAATTCTAATCCAATAGATTTAGGTGGTATTTTTAATTCATATGTAACAACCTCTATGACCAGCAGTAGATTTAACGCAAACAGCCTTTTTGACAGCTTTGAAGGGCTATTTGACAGCCAAGAAGGTAATTTTGATGGCAGTTATACTGAATTTGATGATGTAGACGCAAAAATCCAAATATCAACCTCTAATGACAATTCTACCTATACTGATTATCAAGATTATGTGCTTGGTAACTATAAGGCTAGATATATTAAGTTAAGAGCTAAATTGACCACCACCAATGCAGATTCAACACCAGCTATATCAGTTTTATCAGCAACCATTGATATGCCAGACAGAACTGTTGCAGAGGATAATGTAGAAGCTCCCACAAGTGGAAAAACAATAACATTTAGTCCAGCTTTTAAAGAGTTGCAAGGGCTAGGCTTAACAATAGATGACTTAGACCAAAATCAACATTATGTTATATCAAGTAAATCAGCAACTGGATTTACCATAAACTTTTATCAAGGCACAGGAACAGGTAATGCAGTTGCAAAAGATTTCAGCTATGTTGCCAAAGGATATGGATATTTAGAGAGTAGTTAATTTAAAATTATTATGATAATCTAAGAATTATTTTAAGGGAGTAAAAAAATGAGCCAGAATGATTTTACCATAGCAAACCAGACCTTTCCGAATACAAGGGCTGACATCAATTCAGCACTACAGGCTTTGGCAAGTACAAGCTCTGGTAGTTCAGCACCATCAACAACTTTTGCTAATCAACTTTGGTATGATACTTCTGCAAATATTTTATATATTCGTAATGAAGATAATGATGGAAATATCCCAATAGCAGAATTAGATCAAAGTAACGACACAGTAGAATATTTTAAATCTGATTCAGTAAGAACAGCATTAATAGAGTTTACAGATGGAGATGACGCACTAGCGATTGCAGATGGTGGTGCATTAACAACTGCTGGAAACTTATCTATAGGTGGCTCAAATAATGAATTAAGATTTTATGAGGGAGCAAACTATGTTGGCTTTGAAGCTCCAGCTTTATCAGCAGATAAGATATGGGTTTTACCAGACGCAGACGGCTCTGCTAATCAAGCATTGGTAACTAATGGCTCTGGTACTTTATCATGGGCTGAAACAGGTATAACAAGACAAAATGCTAAACCACTTGTTATCAATGGTGATATGGCAATAGCTCAAAGAGCAACAAGCCTTGCAAGTATTTCTGGTGGTGATGGTTATTCTACATTAGATAGGATGCGACTTGCTATTGGGACTGCTGGAACTTGGACATTTTCTCAAGCAACAGATGCTCCATCAGGTTCTGGTTTTGCAACCTCATTAAAAATGGATTGTACGACAGCAAATACAAGTTTATCTGCTGGTTCTTTTCTTACAATTCAACATAGACTTGAAGGACAAGATTTACAATTATTAAAGAAAGGTACATCTAGTGCTGAAAAAGTAACTGTATCTTTTTGGGTTAAATCTGCAAAAACAGGAACTTATACTTTAGAAATAGAAGATACAGATAACTCAAGACATATATCACAATCTTATACTATATCAAGTGCTAATACTTGGGAAAAGAAAGTATTAAGTTTTGCTGGTGATACAACAGGAACATTAGGTAATGATAATTTAGAAAGTTTAAGATTATTATTTTGGTTAGTAGCTGGTAGCACATATTCTGGTGGCACATTAGATACTTCTTGGGCAAGTCAAACTCAAGCAAACAGAGCAGTAGGTAATGTAAATTTAGCAGACAGCACAAGTAATGACTGGTATTTAACAGGTGTACAATTAGAAGTAGGTGAGTATGACACAACAACCATACCACCATTTCAACACGAATCGTATGGTGATAACGTGTCAAGGTGCGAACGCTATTGTCAAAGCTCATACTCACAAGGCACAGCTATTGGCTCTGCTACAACAGCAGGAGTAATTATTTATAATGCTAGTGGTACAGGAATTGGACAAGCCTCAACGGGTTTTCCGTTAAGAACAGTAATGAGGGCAGTTCCAACCATAGTAATTGTTAAGTCTGGTGGTACTAGCACAGGCGTTGGAAGAAATGGTAATGACGCAAGTGATGTACCTCTTTCTGCTGGAGCTGGCTCAACATCAGCTATGCACGTTGAGAATAGTGCTACTGTTCCCAATGCAGTACAAATACAATTTCAATTTCATGCAACATCTGAACTATAGGAAGTCTTATGAAACAGTTAACTAAAGAAATAATAAGTACAGTCAAGAAAGTAATTCTTGCTGGTGAAGTCAATACTTATAAAGTTGTTGATAATGATAATGATGTGTATTTTGTGCCGATAGCAACAGACAACACAGACTATCAAGCAGTACAAGAATGGGAAGCAATAGACGGTAACACCATATCAGAAGCAGATTAGGAGAAACTAAATGGCTGGACTAAAAGTTCACACAGCAGAAACAGCATACGCAGTAACTCAAGCTGAAATAAAAGCATGGAATAAAATAGATTCATCTGATGATGATACAGTTGTCGCATTAATAGAAAGAGCAGTTCATAACTGGGCGAAAGAATATACCAATAGAACTTTGACCACAGTTACTTATCAACTGTTTATTGATTCAATTTATGATGTTGACATACCACTTCAAGAAGGCATGTATGTTGGCATTGATAGAAATATTAGCACTAAAAATATCTTACTGCCAAAAAGTCCTGTTTCAAGTGTTACTCATATTAAATCTTATGATGACGCAGATACAGCTACCACTTTTGCGAGTTCAAATTATTATATAGACAATATAAGTGTTCCAGCAAAGATAGTGTTAAGAAAAGGCAAAAGTTATCCAACAAGTTTAAGAGTTGCCAATGGTTTAGAGATTCAATATGTGGCTGGATATGGAGCAACCACAGCAGTTCCTTATGATATTAAATCAGCTTGTTTAGAATATTCTGCTTATTTATTTGAGCATAGAGGTGATTTATTAGATGGGAAAAGAGTATTAGCTCCAACAAGTGCGACACAATTATTACAGGCTTACAGAATTAAATCTTTATCTGTCAATCCATATAGAGGTCAAGCTCAATATGTAGGACAAATGGGTGCGTAATGATAGGCGAAATGCGAAACAAAATTGTTATCCAATCACTGGGAACATCAACTGATACAGGTGGTGGTCAAGTAGCTTCTTTCTCAACAGCAAACACAGTATGGGCTAAAGTAGAAAACTTATCTGGCACAGAAAATTCTTTTGGTGATCAGATACAAGACAGAAGTAACTATCGTTTTACCATAAGATATATTTCATCTTTGACACCGAAACATAGAATCAGTTACAACTCCAAATTATTTAATATTCAGCATGTGGCTTCTTTATTAGAGGGTAAAGAAAGATATCAAATCATAGACGCAGAGGAAGGAGTAGCAACTTAATGACAGTTAAAGTCAAAGTAGAATCCAAAATAAAACAAAAGACTGACAAAGCCTTAGATTTATATGATATGAAAACTGCTGGATATTTAAACAAAGTTGCCAATATGTTTAGAAATCATATTATGCTGGGTATGCAACAAACTCCGAAAGACGGAAAATCATATATAAGAGGTGGTAAAGTTCACAGAGCTTCTACAAAAGACAATCCACCAGCTATTGATACAGGAAGATTGGTTAATAGTTTTTTTGTAGAACCAGCAACAAAGAATAGACATTTTTCAGCAGTTCAAACCAGAGTTAGTTATGCAAATATATTAGAACAAAGTTTTGCAAGAGGTGGATTGCAAAGACCTTTTATGGGTGAAGAATCACAAGCATTTAAAGATACTAAGCAATTTGCAAATAAAAAATTTAAAGATATATCTTTGGGGAATATTAAAATAACATGAGCTTTCATTCTTTTGACTTACAAACAATACTATATTCAACCTTAAATGGCGACAGCACATTAGATGGTATTGTTGGTAATAACAAAATATTTGATAATGTTCCACAGAACACATCTTATCCATATGTTGTGATTGGCAATATAAGTGTTATCAACAGAGGAACAAAAACTGTAGATGGAAATGAGTATGATGTAGATATTGATGTTTGGTCAGAATATAGAGGAAAAAAAGAAATATCAGAAGCTATGGAAAGAATTTATGAGTTACTACACGACACCACATATTCTGTATCTGGTGCAGACATGGTAGTAAGTCAAGTAAGGAACACAATTACACTTGTAGAAAATGATGGAATTACTAGACATGGGGTGCTAACATTATCGGTGATTGTGTATGATAGTTAATTTTAATGGAGATATATTATGGCAGTACAAAAAGGAAGTGCGTTACTTGTCAAAATTGGTAATGCTGGAAGCCCAGAAGCATTTACAACGGTTGCTGGACTAAGAGATACATCAATAAGCCTTAACGCAGAAACAATAGATGTAACAAATAAAGATTCATCAAAAGTCAGAACATTATTAGCTGACGCTGGAATCCAAAGTTTTAGTATAAGTGGCTCTGGTGTATTTACTGATTCTGCAAGTGAAGCAAGTGTAAGAACAGCTTTTTCAGCTTCTACATTTAGCAACTTTCAATTACTTGTGCCAGACTTTGCAACCTTTACAGGTGCATTTCAAGTAACAACTATTGAATATGCTGGAAGTTATAATGGTGAAGTAACTTACTCAATGTCTTTTGAATCGGCTGGTGCGATCACATTTGCAACAGTATAACTTAGGAGATTATTATGGCTTGGGAATTAAAAGCTATTGAAGTTGGCTCTAAGAAAATAGACGCACAAGTAAACATTGGCGAAAACAATGTTGAAATTGAAATACCTTATTACAAGGGATTCAAAGATACAGATGTAATCAAAATTGACAAGAAATCTTACACAATCAACTTTGCTAAGAATCTTGGTGATAGAGATGAATTAATTGTTATTTTAACTAATACGGAGAAAAACAATGAGCATAAACAAGCTGAAAGCAGAAAAGCTACTAAAGTTTAATGATGACGAGTACAAGGCAAGAATGAGCCTTGACACGATTATTAGGATAGAACAAGCATTAAATTGCAGTATTTTGAAGCTAGGTAACAAGTTGGCACAGGCAGATATTACTATGACAGAAATTATATCTGTTATAACTTTAGCTCTAAGGTCTGGTGGAAATAATCTACAGGACAAAGAAGTTAAAGGAATGATTGCACAAATTGGCTTGTTAGAAGCTATTAAGATGGCTGGAGAGTTGGTAACTTTGGCTTTGAATGTTGATGACGATACTGCTGACGAAAAAAAAAGTCCAGTAGAGGAATAGACGAAGAAGCTGATCTACCATACCAAAGATGGATAGAGGTATGTGTAGGCATGATAGGTATTAATCCAGCAGTATTTTGGGATATGAGCATTACCGAAATAACTCTAGCGATAAAAGGATTTAGTGAGTTCAATGGTGGCAACAAAGATAAACCAATGGATTCAGACGAGTTAAACGAACTAATGGAGCTGTACCCAGATAACTAATGGCAACTGAACTAGACAAGCTGGTAGTCAAGATTGAAGCTGACCTATCTCAATTAAAAAAAGAGATGGGAAAAGCTAATAAAGAAGTACAAACATCTTCTCAAAAAATCAAAAAATCTTTAGGTAACATTGGCAACACTTTTGCAAACATAGGAACAAAAGTCGCTAAGTTTGGAAGTTTGTTAGGTATTGCTTTTGGTGCTATAGCCATAAAAAAAGTTGTAGATACAGGCACTCAAATTGAAAATTTACAAGTTAGATTAAAAGCATTGTTTGGCTCTGCTGATGAAGGAGCAAAAGCATTTGATACTATGGTCAAGTTTGCAAGTAAAGTTCCTTTCACTTTAAACGATATTCAACAGGCTTCTGGAAACTTAGCTGTGGTAGCTGATGATGCAGACCACTTAGCAGAATTATTAGAAATAACAGGTAATGTTGCTTCTGCTACAGGGCTAGATTTTAAACAAACAGCAGAGCAAATACAGAGGTCTTTTTCTGGTGGTATTGCAAGTGCTGATATATTCAGAGAAAGGGGAGTTAGAGCTATGCTTGGGTTTCAAGTTGGTGCAGAAGTATCAATAGATGGAACCATAAAAAGATTTAAAGAAGTATTTAGTGAAGGTGGAGAGTTTGGAAATGTAACAGCAGATTTTGCTAAGACATTAACAGGTACTTTATCAATGTTATCCGATAAATTATTCCAATTCCAGAAAGCAATAGCAGACGAATTTTTTGCAGAACTTAAATTAGCTTTTGGCGATTTAAATGCAAATCTGGAAAAAAATTCTGAAAAAATACAAAAATTCGGTAGAGATGTAGGCAGATTTTTAGCAGATTTAACAGTAAGTGTTGTTGAGAATATTGATACAATTAAAAAAGCCCTTATGAGTTTAGCTATATTTTTAAGTGTTACTTTAGTTGTTTCTTTAGCTAGAGCTATAAAAAGAATGGGAATGTTAGGAAAAATTTTAACAGGTATAAGTATTTCATTAGGATTTGTAATTGAAGCAATACAATCTTTTGAAACTGAAAATGAAAAACTAAATAAACAATTAGCAGAAGGTCAAGGCTTATTAAAAACAATGAATGAGTTATATATTGACACAACTGAATCACAAGAAAAAAATAATCAAAAAACTGCCGAAGCAACAGAAAAATCTAAGGAATATATTAAAGCTCTAAAAGACCAGCATAATTTACAACTAGAAATGTTTGAAACTGCTAATTCAGAAATGCAACCTTTCTTTGATATTATAGATGGTGCTGGTAAACAAATATCAGATACTTTTGGAAAAGCTATAGCAAGTGGAGAATCTTTTAGACAATCAATGCTTGATATTTTCCAAAGTGTAATTGCACAAGTTATTTCATTAATAATTCAATTAACTATTGTAGAACCATTATTGCAAAGTATAAGAGGTGCTTTGACAGGCTCATTTGGTGGTGGCTTTGCTGGAGAACCTTCTGGCTCTATGGTGTATGGTGCAAGGGCTATGGGTGGAAATGTAAATCCAAATATGCCTTATATGGTTGGAGAGAGAGGTGCAGAAATGTTTGTACCTAAATCTGCTGGAACAATAGTGCCAAATAATCAAATGGGTGGTGGAATTGTCATAGAGCAAAACTTAAACTTTGCTACAGGTGTATCGCAAACAGTTAGAGCAGAAGTGATGAACTTACTTCCAGCAATACAACAATCAACATTATCAGCAGTTCAAGACGCTAGATTGCGTGGTGGAACATTTGCTAAAGACTTTGGAGCATAAATGCCGAATCCTACATATCCATTGACAATGCCAACTACTCCAAACTTTATTAGAAGTGAATGGGGTATAGGTAAAGCTGTTGCACAAAGCCAAAGTCCATTTACCTTCTCAACTCAAGTGCATGAGTTTACAGGTGCTAAATGGTACAGCACAGTTTCTTTACCACCCATGAATAGAAGCCAAGCAAGTGAATGGCAATCTTTTTTTATGCAGTTACATGGTAGCTTTGGAACATTCTTGATGGGTGATCCAGACGCAATAGCATTAGGAGTACAAGGCACAATATCAAATACGATTGCTGTTAGTGCTGACCATGCTGTCGGTGCATTTGATGTAACAGTTGATGGTGCAGATACTTCTGAATCACAATTATTTAAGAAAGGTGATTATGTGCAGTTTAATTCTGGTGCAACCAGCAAACTACATATGATAATTGCAGATGTGGCAAGTGATGGAAGCGGTAACGCAACCTTGACTATTGAGCCACCTTTATCTGCAACTCTAGCTAACAATGCAACAGTAACATATGCAAGTCCAAAATGTGTTATGAGAATGACAAACAATGAGCTAACTTGGAGTGCGAATCACATTAGTTTATATGGGGTATCATTCACATGCGAAGAAGTTTTATAGTCTTTTTATTTTTAATGATGTTGGTTTTAATCTGGGCTTCAATGAAGTCATATGGAGCAGACAGTACCGTTAATTATAAAAATCAACCACCACCATCAGCCATAGCTCCAAGTGTGCAAAGTTATAGTCAAATGATTTGTTCTTTTCCTGTTGTTGGTGCTGTAAGTACATCTGTTGTTGGTATATCAACAGGAACAACTTTTACTGATTGGAATTGTGAACGCAGAGCATTAAGTAATAGCTTGAGCAAGGCTGGACTTAAAGTTGCCAGTATAAGTGTATTGTGTGCTGGGAGCAAAGCAGTGTGGTCAGCCATGTTACATAGTGGTACACCTTGCAGTATATGGAACGGCAAGAAAGCACTAATCGGCAAAGAAGCTATTAAGCATTATAAAATGATGGGGTATATAAATGAATACGGGCAAATATTACGTTATCCTGACTATCTCGGTGCTAATGGGGTTGTTTCTAATTTTAGCAACTCAAACAGTCAGAGCAACGGAAACAGAAACAACAAATATCCTAAATAACGGAACATTTGATGGCAACACTAATAGCTGGACTTTAGATGGTACAGCTACATATGATGGCAATCACTATTCTGGAAGCGATTTAAATAAGACAGTACGATTTAGTGGTGCAAGTGGTGGCTCTGTTTCACAATCTATAGATTTAAGCAATCTATCAGATGAATCAAAAAATGTGGTAAAAATAGAAGGCTCAATCACATCTTATGGGTGCAATAATAAAGGCTCTAGCTGGTGTTACCAAACAGGCACAGCAAATAATCTTGATCCTGTCAATGCAACAATAACATTTACAGATGGAACGCAAACAGAAGTATTATCTTATAATTATACAAGTGATTATAATGATGGAGTAATCACAACTGAATATGAAATCAATCTTGACAAAGAATTTGATACTACTATCACATCATTAAGCTATAATGTTGCTGGAGCAGATACAGGGGATTGGTCTGGACAATTTGGCACAATTATTGACAATTTAAGCCTTGTCTTAACACTATCAGATGTGGTTGTAGCAGAAACCATAGAAGAACCCCAAATAACGCAAATAAATGCGTCTGACAGCATTGTTCAGCAAGTAATAGAGCCAGAAATAATAGAAACTGTGCAAATTGGCTCATTAGACGCAACATCAATAGCAAATACAATTTCTACAGGAGTAATTGATATAAGTCCGCCAGAAGATATGCAAATTGCAAGTCTAACTTCATCAATATCTGTTATCTCTGATATAAGATCAGAAGAAATGCACTCTGATATTGCAGATGTTGGATTAAATAATGAAATGCCAACACTTATAGACACAGGAGCAGAAATTCCTGTTGAAACAAATTTGCCAGATATGGATTTGCCAGAGATAGATATAGATATTGAAATAGAATCAATGAATGAGCCAGAGCCAGAAACATTACAAGAAATTAGAGAAGAACTTCCAACAGAACTAGAAGAAATAAATATGGAAGAAGATTTGAAGGAGAATGAAAATGAACAACAAGAGGAAGCACCAGCAGAGAATGATGAAAATGCTGGAGAAAATGAAGAAGGCGAGTTATCAGACAACACAACAGCCGAAGAAAAATCAGATGAAAAAGAAGAATCAAGCGAAAAAGAAGTAAAAGAAGAACCAACTAAAAATAAAGAAAAAACTGTACAAACAACAAAAACAGCTAAATCAGAGAAAAAACAAGGCTCTGAATCGGAAAATAAGGGCGATAAAAAAAGTTCTGCTACCAAGACTACCCAAGAAATTAAGTCAGATATAGTTGTTCAAGAAATTGACATAAAAACAATTGTCAGCTTTAATAAAGAATATTTTGAAGTTAAGATAACAGATACATTAGATTTAACAAAAACGGAGATAGACTTTTATGACGGACAAGGATTCAACGATTCAGCTTACGCCCAAAATAATATTGATTTTTTTGCTCTCGATTGCAAGTCCGATTGCTGGGGGAATATATACCTACGCACTAATGCAATCCAGATTGACAGTTTTAGAAGATAGCATATCAAGTATTCCGAGTGGCGATAATTCTGCAATATTAGAAAGAATTACGGCTGTTGAAATAAACTCAACCAATAATAAAACATCTATAGATAAGATAGACGCAGATATAGATAAGATTGTTGAGCATGTTGATAAATCATTTAAGACGGTAACAGAATCTATGAACGCAAATCCATTATCATTAGGAAACTAATATGACATCAGCAGAAAAAGAATGTTTGTTAAGGTTAGAACAGAAGTTAGATTTTGTATCTAAAAATGTAGAGAACAATTCTAAAGAAATGATATCAATAAAAAAAGAAGTATCTGATCTTAAGGCAACAGTCAATATGGGTAAGGGTGCAGTCAAAGCATTAATATGGATTGGCAGTTCCTTAACAGTTATAGCTGGATTGTTTAAATATGGAGATGGCATATGATGGGATTAATTGTAAGTGGCTTATCAAAAGCAGTAGGTGGTTATTTTGAGCATTCTGCTAAAAAAGCAAAAGCTAAATCAGATTTAAAGATAGCAGAAATAGACGCTAAAGTTGCCGTACAAAAAAAAATTGTAGAAGGCAAGGTCGAGTGGGAAACTGCTATGGCAAAAGCAAGTGACGATTCGTGGAAAGATGAAGCATGGACTATATGTTTTATAGCAATTATATGTTTTAGTTTTATCCCATACTTCCAGCCATTCGTTGCTAGAGGAATAGAATTTTTAGCAACATTTCCAGAGTGGTTACAATGGTCAATCATGGCAAGTATTGGAGCTTCGTTTGGCTTAAAATCAATAGGCAAATTCACTAAGTGAGGAGCATATGATAGATAAACTAAAGCATGGGTACGAAAAGATAAAAGATGTGATAGAAGATATTTCTTATAATGTTCCAGATGGAATGTGGTTTATAATTAAATCTTCTGTGATAACTATTATCTGGATAACCATAATCACTTAATTGTTTCACATGGAACAGTAGAGAAAAAAGCTCAATCCATGAGCTTTCTCCTACTAGGATCGTATTGCCATTATAACAATTAAAATCATAAAGGCTAAAAGTATTAATTGTTCCATTTTAATATTGTATCTCAAAACCAATTTCAGCATTGTTACTTGTGAATATTTTTTGTGCAACAGGGATATCATCATTCCAACTTAATAAATCATTTGGCAATTCTTCTCCTTCTACAATTACATGCCATTCATTTCCTGTTGGAGTTTTACCAATTCCATCTGGTCTGTATTCAATTACCTTATAAACAAACACTCCGTTTAACGGCTCATAATAACCACCAAAATACCAAATGTCATCCTCGCTATACTCAAGTTCTCTTTCGTATTTTTCTTGTTCTTCTTTTATACATCTTTCAATATAAGAATCATACGCACATTCGTATTTAAAAGTTTTGTCATTTCTTAATATGTATTTATATATTTTGCTCATTGTATCTCCTAGTAAGTGGGAGCATTTCTGCTCCCTGTTAATTTATTATTCGTAATAATTATCACTATCAGTTATCTCTGAATATGGCTTACCTTTCCAATTTGCTAATCTTCTTTTCGCATTAACTTTTCTCATAATTTCAGTTCTATATTCTGGATTTATTCTAATTTCTTCCATATTAAAGTTATCCTCGTATTCAGCTAAATCATGCAAATTCCATTTTTTTGCAAGTTTCATAGCTTCTTTAAAGTAAGCTATAACTTCATTTCTCTCTTGAACGTTTTTAATATCATCTTCATAAATAATATTAAGAACTGCTTTTTGCATATCATTAAGTATTTTTTCTCTTGCTATATCTATATTTTTCATTTTCTATCTCCTAGTTATTTATCTTGTTCTTTCAGTTTTTCTAATAAAACATCAAATACTTTATCAAATGTCTTTGCCATACTTTTTTCCTCTTTTTCATCTCCATCAAGTCTTGTATCGCTGAAAACATTTAATGCCCATCTCAAATTATTAATATCTTTTTGTGTTACTTTTAATTTGCTCATTGTATCTCCTAGTAAGTGGGAGCATTTCTGCTCCCTGTTAATTTATTTATTTAAACTAGCTTTATAAGCTCTGACTTGTTCTATTAAACTTCTTTTATCTAATTCTTTAGCAACTAACATAACATGCTCTTTCAATAAAACTTTTTTGTATTCGTTAGCTTTATTATGATAATCACCAAAAAAATCTTCTAGCCATTCTGTGCTTTGTGTTTCTATAAATTTTCTTGTAAATGCTCTCATTTTCTATCTCCTAGTTAATTTAAGTTTTATAAGTTATTACTAACCTATAAAGACAGTATATATATTAATTATATATATGTCAAATATATATATTAAAAATATACAGCTATAAGTGATTGATTTATATATAAAATATAAATTATTTTAATTTATTTTAAATTTATTTTTAAATTATTCTTCTTTTTCTAAAGGTTTAATAGTGTTTAATAAGGCAATACTCTGATTAAGATTGCTCAAGATAATAAAATAGTTAGATAATTTTTTAATGTCTGGATCATCTTCATTCATCAGATCATTAATAATTTTTAAAGTAGAGTTTATCTCTTGTTGGATTCTTTCTTTGCACTTGTCATATATTACTTGGTCTTTAATTGTTGTCATATTATCTCCATGATTCACCGAACACCCATGCAACGATACACTTCCTTATGCCTTTGGTTACAGGCGATATCTGATGTGGTAAGAAGCTCGTAAATGATACAAGTTTTTGAGGTGTAGAATTATAAGTAACAATTTCTCCACCATCTGCAAAAAATTGTAGATCACCCCCCTCAAACCCTTGATTTAAAACCCAGCTAATAGATATTTTTCTCATACTTGCAACTCCAGAACCAATATCAGAGTGCCAATCATATTTT
>VMHT01137846.1_pt1 | contig 16675 bp, 24 predicted proteins | sample 4693611 | NCBI WGS metagenome assembly VMHT01 (sample SAMN12280063, study PRJNA550983) | marine metagenome | isolation source: seawater sampled from same location over 5 years 0.02-0.2 micron viral filtrate | place: USA: collected off the coast of southern California halfway between the port... ... | reverse complement strand
GTCTACCATGTTCTGATGATATGCGTTTGCTACGTCAACAGTAATCATCTTGACATCTGGAAACATTTCTAAAACTTTCTTCATGTTTACCCAATCTGGTGCGTCTTTGTCCCACATAACATTGGTTCCTGTGCATACTGACACTGATTGCATTCTTAGTCCTGTGCCTGCGGCCGCTTTCCATTGCTCCGGAGTGGTAGTTTTTGTAATTACTGTCATCATCTTGTGCTTCTGCATTTCCTTTGCCATAGAGAATGTGCCTACGCCATCCATGTTACTTGCGAATATGGGAAGGAAATCCATCACTTTGCCCGAATTACGGAAAGTGAACTTGCGTGTCATGTCAACATCTCGTCTACTGGACAGTGTTGAACGTTTTGGTTTAAGTAGAACGTCTTCGAAGTTTAACTTTGGCTCATTATCTATTCTCATGCTATTATTATAACATAAAAAATTTAAAAATCAACTGTTAATTTTTATCACCATGGTTGTTTTGATTGATCAATACCAATAATAGGGATTTTGACATCTTGTTCAGTGACCCATTTGATCATTTCAGCAATCTTCTTGGGTTTTATCCAGTCTTGGGTCTCGGGTGTGCCTGTGTTTATTCCGCCCATTATGATATGGCAGGTCTGGATTCGGAACGAGTTTAACTCTAAACTTAATTTTCTTAATGCTAATTTTTGTTCCTTGTATTGCTCCGGCCCGATATTATCATATTCATGTGTGCTACCAATGTTGAACACATCACCTACTGTCATATTTTTACTACACATTTCTAGTAACTTTGTTTGAACACCTTTCACATAACTGGCATTTATGAAAGTGTTATGTGTCTTGAATAACTGTTCAACTTCTTTACGTTTGTCTCCAAGGTTTAGGAAATCATATCCCTTTGAAAGGTGGATGAATGTAGCGTCAGGCCAGATCTCTTTCACTCCACTTGCTATGGTGCCTTCTCTGTTTGGATTGCCAGTGCATATAACCTTACGTGTTTCCATGGAATGATTTCTAATGTCCAGAATCTGTTGTTGTCTCTTGTCTAACATGATCTACATTTCATTTTACATAGAATCTCTGCATTGCCTGATCTGCCTTTTTGCTTTACATTTTCCATCCATTGCTCGAGTACACCAAATGCATCATCAAGGGTAATGTCAGAAATTTTCAATCTGTCTATCCATTTCTTTTTGTCCATATATAGTTCTGACCTATAAAATGTAAGGGGATTTCTAATCCAATCGCAAGGCATAAAATAACCATCAGCAGTGACCACACAAGCCGATAGGCATTGTGGTTCTATTTCCATTGGCAGTTTCTGTTCATACTCATCTTTATATAGTTCGTGTGCCAGCACATTATCATCATTTTTTGGCACAAGACCTTTGTCTATACCAAATCTCATTGTTTTTACTGAGAACCATTCCATACCTTTATTTTCCGCCCACTTCCTAATGTCGTCTAACTTTTCATGATTGAAGTCAAATATGAGTGTCTGACATCTCAACTTTACTGGTCCTTTTGACAAGACATCTATTGCTGTCTCGATGCTTTTCCAATCTGCATTTACTCTGTACTTGTTGTTCTCCTTTCCTAGTCCATCGATTCCAAAAGTGACAGTGTCGTCTTTGGTCAACATACTATTCAGTTCAGTCCACCATTCTCTTGTTTTGTAACTACCGTTTGTAGCAATTTTAAATTTTTTGTGTCTGAACATTTTTATCATCTTGAACAACTCAGGATAGTATATTGTATCACCGTAGTCTCCGCATAGCAACATCGTTTCAACATCTTGACCGGACTTGCAGTTAATAAAATTTTTTATATCGTCTAGGTTTATATCTGCTTTTTTGACTGGTTGTTTTATGAGATTCTGCCACACGGTCCTAGGACACGCTGGACATTTCAATGTACATCTGTTAGTGGTCTCCAAGTGTAACTGAAAATTTTTATGTAGCATTGTGATTATTTAATGGTCAAATCTGCACATTAATATTTTGGAAGAACCAAATATGTACAGGATTTGCAAAATCCAATTTCCATTCCCCGTTGTGGTGTAGTGTGCGACAGTAGTTGTACGATGCAGGAGGTTCTTTTCCTGTTTGCTTCTGCTGACTCAACCATGGTTCTGGATATTTTGGAAAAAAATTTGCGTGATTTAGCAACGCATCTATACTGATTTTATCAATTACCACATCTAGTATATCTACAGTTGAATCTTTTATTATCTTAGAATCTTTCACGACTGTGTCTGTGATAGACTTGTTAACTCTTTCTATTGTAAGTTGATGCTCGCCATCATTTAAATCAGCATCAAAAGAAATATGTGTTGTTTGGTTATTGACGAAGTTGTCTACCTTTTCTAAAGTTCTATCGTTTAATTTTATTATTAATGAAGGGCTGTTCCTCCAGAACTTTGCTTGGAGTTTTAGGTCAAACTTCATCTTCTTTCTCTTTTGTTTTGCATACCTCTAACACACTTTGATAATGTTCATGTGCCTGTTTTAGGGCAGGATATTTTTCACGCATGTCTTCCTCGGAAAATAAATCCAACTGTCCTAGATCACCAAACGAGTATGTGAAATCTGTATCTTCTAGATTCATGCTGGTCGTTTCTACGCCGTTGCTTGACATAGTAAGTCCTTCACTCCACCCAGCCATTTCCATATTGTCCGATTGCATGTTGGCCTGTTGTTGTTTTGATTGTTTTTTTGTTTTAGCCATGACCCTTCATACTCATACAGATTTTATAAAATTCATCTCTTGTTGCAGGATCTTCTTTGAATGCACCAAGCATAATCGCAGTTGTCATGTCTGATTCATGTTCTCTTACACCTCTGTGTGTCATACAATGATGTTCTGCTTTTACTACAACTGCAAGATTTTCGGTCTTAGCGTATTTTTTTAATTCATCTGCAATCTGTGTTGTCATTTCTTCTTGTATCTGTGGTCTTTCTACAATGTGATGTACTATCCTGTTGAATTTACTCAAGCCAATCACTTCTCCGTTTGGAATTATGCCCACCCATGCTTTACCTACAATGTTCTGAAAGTGATGGGCACACGTTGACCTAATAGATATTGGACCACTAGTATACATACTCTTGTAACCCATATTAGGAAAACTTGTTACCCTGGGTGCTGGTTTGAATCTGCCACCAAATGTTTCTCTAATGTACATCTTAGCCACACGTTTTGCAGTTTCATTTGTGTTGTGATCGTTTTCCGTGTCAATCACTAAACTGTCTAACACACCTTGTAACTTTTCTTGCACTTCTTCTTGTAAGAGATCCATTTCACCGTCTTCTATGAATTCTGAAATGTTATCGTTAGAGTGAAATCTCACTCCTGCTTTTTTAATTCTTTCTTTAATCTTTTTACTAACGGGACCTTCGGGTACCCAACTGTCTTTCAACATGTCTTCGCTCATTATTGTATTTCCTTCTTGTGTGTCTTGTTATACCATTGTACAGCAGTTGCCACCACATTGTCAATAGAACTCTGTGTAGGTTCCCAACCTAGTACCGTCTTTGCCTTGTCTATGTCCGCCACCAAGTATGCAGGATCTCCTGGCCTGTTTCCATACACTTCTATATTCATTTTACCTGTGTATTTTTGCACCGCATCTAATAGTTGTTTGTTAGAGGCAGGAGCACCTGATCCTAAATTAAAAACTTCTGCTTTTAAATTTTCAGATGCGTAATTAAGTGCCTTCACATGTGCGTCAGCAAGATCCATCACGTGTACATAGTCTCTGACACACGTTCCGTCCTCTGTAGCATATTTGTCCCCAAACATTTTAAATGTTTTACCTTGTCTTGCGGCCTCGATTGCTAGTGGCACGATGTGTGTTTCTTTTTCCCGTAGCTCACCAATTTCTCCCTCTGGATCTGCACCTGCGGCATTGAAGTATCGTAAACCAACACTACTCAATCCATACGCAGTCATGTAATCTTTACACAACATCTCCATCATTAATTTACTTCCACCATATGCACTTATTGGATTTGGAACATCTGACTCCTTGCATTTATTTAGACCTGGATCACCATATGTGGCCGCACTTGAACTGTAAACGAATGTCTTTACACCACATTCGATCAGCTTGTCAAGTAACGATACTGTCACGATAAAATTATTTTTGTAGTACAAGGACGGATTCTGAACACTCTCTGGCACACTAGTGCTACCTGCGAAATGTATGCAACTTGTGATGTTATATCTTTTAACGATCTCGTCAAGTCTGTCAACTTCCTGTGGCAAATTTAAGTTATGGTTTGGACCAAATGAAACAAGTCCTTCTCTGAAATGTCTGTCGATTGTGACAGGAAGATAGCCATTCTTGGCAAGTAATTTGCAAGTGTGTGATCCAACATAACCTGCTCCTCCCGTGACTAGTACTGCTTTGCTCAGTCCTTTAATATTTGGATTCTGATACTGGTGTTCTGTAGTGTTGTCCATCTCTTCTCCATTGTTCTCCCTTGCCTGTCATAATGTCTATCATTCTGTCTATTGTACCGTTTGTCCAATCAGATAATTTACCTATACTAGGGGATGGTTTGCTTAATAATACTTCTAGTTTGTCAATGGCATCTTTCTGTGACCATGGAACATACATTCTCGTGTGATCATTTGCGAAAGTCTCCGGAAATGATCTGTACGCTGGAAACAATGTGTTACAACCCATAGAGTCTGCCTCACTGACTGTGTTTGATACCCAGTCCTGTAATGCACAGTTGAACATCACCCTTGAATCTGCAAGTATCTCGTAGTACTCATTTTTCTTCAAGTTCTCATGTATTGTTAGTGTGCCCTGTTTCTCAAGATACTTCGCTTCTTTTACATAGTAGTCGTTGTTAGATCTCAAAGGACCACCTTGGCATATTGCGAATTCAACATCTGGGTGTGTCTCTTTGTACTTTGTAGCCAGGTCCATGTAGAACTGTGGTTGTTTCTCTTGATCCCATCTTGCTCCAAACACAACTCTCTGTTTTCTTTCCATGAAAGGCTTCCTATTCGGAACCCTGCCTTGCACCTCTTCCTTGCCAAAACTTAAACCTGATATGTTGTAAATTGGAGCAGACCAATTTGCTATACGCATATGTGCTACCATCTCTTCATTTGTTGCAAGTATTCTTACATTGGGTATTTCATTACACATCTGTTCATACATACTCATCCATTTGCTCATTCCCCACACATGCACGAAATCATCTGGGTCTATGGCCTGTGCCAAACATCTTAGGTATATCGTTGGTCTGTGTTTCTCTTCTACTTGATTTAAAATATAAGGTAGTGATTCCATACCTGGCTGGAACATGTCTTCAAAAAATATAATATCTTTGTTTGTTACTTCACCATTACGCATCATTTGAACTAGGTTCATTAATTGGCTCATTCCAAAGTAAGAACGTCCATGTGCGTCAAGCACCTGCCCTACACTAATTGCTTTGGTGTCATCTATTGTAGTTCCTGGCACAACCACATACTCGATACCTCTTTTCTTGTATGCTCTTTCTGTCCAGTCCTGTAATTGTAACGTGTATCTGCCTTCGTATGGCTCTAGGCCCATGTAAAAAATTTTCATATTGTTACTATAACAGATTTATTCCCACTTGTCATTAAAATCATTATACAAAGTGTATTTTGCTGTAAGTTCTTCTCCTTCCTTAATTGGTTTAACAGTAATTAGGTATTTTACTGGTAGTTGGTGCCAATAACCAGCAACGTTTTTGCAATTAGGCTTGTCGGAATGATTGTAGAATGCACCCAAGGCCGTCCTAATACTACCATGGGGAAAGTTTTTGTTTAGGACGTGTACAATGCCCAGTACCACATCTGAATCAAAGTCCTTGGTAGCGAACAGGCCGAGACCCTGTACTGCCGATTCTTTGATAGTCAATCCATCTGGTAAGGGCTTATACATTATTCTTCTCGTTCCATTCTTTTAATTTTGCTTCATATTCACTATGACTGAGTCTATGCCATCCATTGCATCTTCCCAATGGTGACCTACCACAAGGACATTCTTTCTTAGCGAAGATGTCATCATAGTTGGACCTGTATTTAGAATTAGAAGGTCGAGATTTACCATCCCAATTACCCGGCATTCTCTTGCAAGTGTTTGATCATTGTGTCGACATCTGATACTGTAAACGGATCATCGTCATCACTGGCATTGTTCTTACCTGGTTCTTCGAATACTTTTACAACTTCTCCGTTGTCAACTAGCATAGAGTATCTCCAAGATCTCATTCCAAAACCCTGTTTTGGTTTATTAACTAACATTCCCATTCCCTGTGTGAATACGCCTTCTCCGTCGCCTATAGGCTTAACGTTCTTGGCTTTAACATCCTTGAACCAAGCATTCATTACAAATGCATCATTCACTGAAAGACAGTATACTTCGTCAACTCCTAATGCTTTTAATTCTTCATATTTCTCTTCGTAGCCTGGTAGTTGTTGACTTGAGCAAGTGGGTGTGAATGCTCCTGGTAGTGCAAATACAACAACTTTCTTGTTATCAAAAATTTCAGTTGTATCTATATCTTTCCACTCTCCGCCTATGAATGTGCAACCGCCCACTTCGTCGGTGTCGCCTGTTCTTGTTTTAAAACATGTGTATGGTACTTTCATTATTTTCTCTCCTTAATAAGTTTAATTTCGCCCTGGTCTGTGTGTTTAATCCTGTGATCATTCTGTAGGGCAAGGTGTAAGAATGACTCATACTTGTCATCCTTAACCAACAGACTGATACATTCGTCGTCATTGTCATCGAAGTCTGTGTGAGACCAGATGAAATCTTTTCCGTACTTCATGCCTAGGTTGCCAGCCGTTGTGCATATGTTGGCGATGGCATCTACTGTATCATAGCCGGCGTTTAATGCGCCGCCTCCTATAGGCACGTATCCCATCCTTGTTGTAGCTCTTTTTTCTTTAATCAATATTTCTTTCATTATATACCACTCACCGGTACAGGTTTCTCATATATTGCATGAGATCCATTTTCACCATCCTCGGACACATCTATTTCTATATGTCTGCCAGGATATCTTTTTGTTATTGCCACGTACAGGTCATCTGACATCATTTCACATGATTTGTAATCTAATTTTAGTGTGCCTTCGCTGTACATGTCCTCTATCCATCTTTTGAACTGTATAAATTCTATATCTCTGTCGTCGTGGAATACTTCTATCGCAACCTTGAAATGGAAAATGTGTCTGTGCGGGTATCCCAAGAAAGATACATCCATCCGATCACCCGTTGCTAGTTTTGGGTCGTCTAGTGCCGCCGGGTACTTGTGAATACCTTCCTTTCGAAATGTCACCCATATCATCTTGTTGCCTTTGTTGGCTTGTTCTTTTAGTGCTTGATCTCTCATATCTTCAGTACTCATGTTATTCCTCCCATCCTATTTCATCTATTTGTTTATTTTTTGCCTTTAATTTTGCTTCTAATTTTTTAACTTTTGCTTCTAGTTCTTCAACACGTTTCACAAAATAATCTGTGCCAAATAATCCTTGTTCTTCGAACTTCTTGTTCATTTTAAGCCAGGCGTTGTAACTTGCAACACCCTCTCTGTAACTAGACTGCTTCTTTGACATCGCTCTCCTCTATTGGTTCATCTTTTTTGTATTGCTCCCAGGATGTGAACCCTGCTGACTGTTTGAAGTGATCCATTGTCATAGTCCACACCCCTGGATTAGTGCTGTTGAAATCTACGTCATCTACTTTAATACACAGGTTGTCGTCGTCCTCAGACTTTGGAAATATTACTGAACAGAAAGGAATAAATTTTTCTTGATTCCATACTTCCTTAAATCTCTCTTTAACTTCATTGTGCAAAGAGTGTGGGTAGTCTATGGTTACCCAATATCCTTTACGCAGTAGTCTTATCATTTGATTAATCTGTGTTCCGTGATTATGCATGAAAGTTCTGTTTGCACCAAAGTATATTGCCTCGGCGTTTGCTTTTTTGGCCAACTCTTCTATTTGGTCATAGTAAAGATCATTTCTAGCCAAAAAAAGTGTTTGCTTACCAAAAGCCGGAGTGTGTTCTACTTCCAATCCTGAAAATATACCTACACTGTCGCTTTTGCCTGTTTTGTAATCTCTGTCCATGTCTAATTATAGTATTGATCTAACGTTTTGTCAACGTTGCTCTCGCTCTAGCGATGGCATCTTTTATTATGAGCTTTGTCCTTTTTAATCTGGTAAGCACATCTTTACTTTCAGAACTCCTGTCCTTCAATCTGTCTTTGGTAAGCTGTGCCACCTTCTTGTCAAGGTATGCGTGTTCTTCTTCAAGTTTCTTAAGTTTTTTGCTTCTTTTCTTTTTAACGTACATATGTCCTCCTATTCAAATAAAGAACTGAAATTATTAGTGCCTTTACCACCGCCTGTTGCTCGTGCCCATCTGTTACCTCTGATGTCTGCGAGATAACTTGATGCCCCTGCGATCACTTGCATTGGTTTCTCGCTGGTAAACACCTCTTCTACAAATGTATTGAAGTACAATATGTTCCGAGGAACATATATGCTTGGCTCGTCTGTTTTGTCAGATGCTTTGGTTTTACGCCAGTGTTTTACTTCTGGCCTGTATTTTCTTGATTCTATGTCGTTAAGATCATTTGCGATCTGTATTGCCCTGATCTGATTATATACGTTGTGTGCCATCATTAACACATAACTGAAACTGTCCCAACTCGTAGCCCCGATCTTGCCATTCTTGTTAAGGTCCTTTTCTCCATACCAACAAACGTCTTTCATCTTCAATCTACGTCCAATACCACTATCAAATGGAAACTGTATGTCAGATCCTTTCAGTGTCCTGTCATCTGGAGCCTTGTCCATAACAAAGGACCACCTGTCTGGCGTAAATGAGTTATGAGTGTAGACCAACCCGTTAGCAGTTGATAAGAAAGCAGATGCACTGTCAAAACTTATTGTGAAGTTAGGATTTATATGTTTCCTAACCTGTCGCTGTACCTGTGTGAGATAACAACCCCAATCCATCTGTGATGTTCCAAGTACGTGCATCCAATCTTTGCCATCTAGTTTCTTCTCATCTCTCATTATGATCAGTCTTTTCAGCATGACCTCCATGTCACACATGTTGATGCCACCCATTGCCCATCCTTCGAACTCGAAGTCTTTGACAGCATCATACCATATCTGTGCTGTGTTCCAGTCATCGCCTTGCAGTACGTTTAATAATTTTGTTTGTCCTAGTCTGTTCTTTTGAAAAAATTTATTATTGTATATTGTACCATCGAGTGTGTCTTGGAAACTAGTTAATCCTGTCTTTGGACTATTTAGATCATCCGCCGCCCAAGTAGGTACATCGAGCGTCATCGCCCAGTCGCTTGTTAGTTCTAGCCAATTTAGTATGTCTGATCTTACTTTGTTTGCTTTGTTACCCTCAAAGTCCTTCCAATCAAATTTTATTACACCTTTTCCTATCTGATATCCACCTGAATCACCTACTATCGTACTGAACTTCCTGTCTCTGTTTACAAACATGTGATCTCTGTCATTGACCTTTTCCATGTCCAAGCAGGCGTGTCCCGCCGAGTACAATGCAGTGGGATAAGTGAACATTCCCTTGTCTGGATTAATAAAGTTTAATCCTTCAACACCATTATCAAATCCATTTGGAATTCTCTCTTCTGAGATATGTTTGCCTTCCGAAACTCTCTGCTTACTGATAAACGTGTTGTAGAAGTTTGAAATAGCAGGCAGGAACACTGCGAAGTCTCTGCTCAACTCCCCTAAATGTTCCTGCTTGGTATTTTCTGTCGTCATTATTGCGCCTGTGCTGGTATGATGTATTGATACTTGCCTAAGCCTGAATCAACAGAGACCTGCATGGCACCCTCGTTAGAGAAGTGTAATGTGACCTTTGCCGAGTCTGAAAGTTTAAGTATCTGTAGCACCTGTCCTACTGGCCAACTCCAACCTTTGTTAAGTGTCCCCTTAACATCAGTTGCGAAAACAAACTCCCCACCATGCGATGCTTGATCACCAAAAGTGAAAATCAAGTTTCCATCCTCGGTTCTCACAACGAATGAGTTGTGTTCTGTGTTTGCTGTCGCCTGGAAGTTGAATCTCTGCACACTAGCCACTGAGGGTTCGATCTCAACGTCCCACTTAACACCTTTAAACTTCACGGTTTTAAGTTTCTCATTGATAATCTCGGCATTCATGAATCTGTAGTCATTCTTGAAGTCACCCTTTTCATTTTCAAAATGGATTCCTGTAGGAATGTTTGCACCGTTTCTTTCACCGGACAATACAGTTATGTTTGCCTTCTCCTTGTACTCTGGACACTTCAAGTGGATGTCTAACTTACCCATCTGAGGCATACCAAACGTGCCGGACATTTCTGTCTGTGGCTTGTGGAAAGACCCTTGTAGGATCACAGATCTGTCTTCTGCCATACTATCAATCGATGTTTCTTTATCGTCTCCAGTAATTTTAACAAGATCCAAGAACCCCAGTCCATGCGTATGTTTAACGATGTCTTTTAAGATGTCTATCATAATGTTATTATTGTATAGGATATTTAGGTCTTAGTCTAGCGTTATTTCACGAACTTTGTACACAAACGGATTTTGTTTACCAGGTTTACGGAATATGGCATAGTTGGCACCGGGCTCGAAGTTATTCATTTCTACTACCTGATATCCAACGCTTTCGAGCATCTCGGTCATTAGAGTTTTGGTGTTGTAGTTGAAATAACCACGTTCTGCTTCCTTGAGGTCATGATCCCAATGGCAATCGGCGTAATTAATGAAACCATAACCGCCTGGGATAAGCACACGATATATATCTTTAAGATACTGCTGGATGTGGCTTTGGGTGAAGTAAACAAAGGTGTCCCAACTGAACACAAAGTTACAACTGCCCGTAGGTATCGTCTTACAATCTGTTTGCTTCGTAAGATGGAATTTAAGTTTTTTTTGATGTGGTCCTCTGAACTGTCTTCTCACGTGCCTTTCTGTCCTTGGATTTATATCCACAAAGTAATTAAGTTCCCAGGCCGTAAATTGATTCGAGAACATTCCCCACCCTGGCCCAATCTCGAGCATGTTATCATCGGCGGTTCTGGAAAATTGCTTTATCTTGGTTTTAATTTTAGTAGCTAGTAGATCGTCAACGATTGGCCAATCTTTCTTCTGGTCCAAATCCTTATCCCACCATTCATTTGTTTTAGCCAAACGGTTTATTTTTTCCCTGTTGTTGGCATCGACTGCCTTTTCAATATCTTTCAGTGTACGAAGACTGGTATCAATTAGTTTTTGGAAATCAGTGTGTTTAGCACGTTCTAATTTCTCTATTAGTAATTTTATTTCTTCTATGCTCAGCATGTGATTATTTAAAATTCAAATAGTTTATTAAATGTGTTTGTGGTCTCTGTGCTTTGCACGTCCCACCCTAGTACTCCTATAAGGTTATCTATCTTCTGATCCAGTATTGTTCCTTCCATGGCGTCACCATCGAACGGCAGTTCCTTGAACCATTCCGGTATACGCATCTCATCAACAGGGTATGCAATACTTGTGTAACCGAGTGGATTCTGTTTTAGTTTGCAGACTATAACCTTAGCACCATCTGTGATAGGCATACTGTACTTGTCTCCGTACATGTCTCTACATCTGTTCCAATTCATGCTGGCTCTAACGTGTCCTGGCATGTTTGCTCTGCCGGCCTTTTCCTCGGCCGCTGTGTATTTGGTCATGTTGTTTGCTCTCTTTGGAGATCCTTTCTCCCAGCCTGGTCTCGCTTTGAACTGTGCCCTGAATTCACTGATCTTTTCTAAAACTTCTTTCTCATCTTTGCCTTGCAGTACCATGTAGAGCAGATCACTTAGGAAGTCCTGTACGAATACCGGAGTGTCTGAACGTTTGAGATCGAGACCCATGGCCTTCATTTTGCCTTCTTTGCCCTCCACGTCTGCACGTTTGCCTTCTTTGTCGTAGTACAACACAGCATATCTTTTCTTTGTGATAAACAGACCCTTAGATGCAACAAGTTCTCTCCCTGCCGCAATCACTTCACCTCTAGTGCTTGGGGTGTGGAACGCTTTGGTCATGAATGACTTGAATGAGCTGTTTACTTCTTCTGCTATCTTGTCATACAATCCTACAACAGAATCCTTTGTCCATGGTATTACACCCTCATTGATCTCTTTCTGTAGCGTTTTGAATGCCGAGAAGTACACTGAGTCTGTGTCTCCGTACACAACACTCTCACCTTTGTGATCATACTTGCCTGCAACAATCTCATTTACTTTACTCGCCATGTGTTTTGTAATACATCTTCCGGAAAGTGTGACCGATTGTCCAATCCTCATGTCAAAGAACCTACAACCAGGATTCAGGATGGCACCATACAGACTGTTCAAGTTAATCTTCTTAACCAACTGTCTCTTGTCCCAATACTCTCTTTCAATTTCGTTGTCACCACAGTCACGCATTTTTTTCTGCATCTCCTGTCGCTCAGCATACCAACGTTTGAGCAGTCCTGGAATAATTGCTTCGTACTCGTATGTAAATATTGTGCCATTGGCACTCAACATCCATTTGTTGTTACCGTCGAAGATTATCTCGTACAGTTGTGCCGCACTCATTCTCACACTTGTCTTGTCTTCCCAGTCAACTATTATTTCTGTGCCTTTCTCTTGCTTCATCACTGCAACATATTCCCAACTACCAAATTGGCTGTCCCATGCCGCCGCGAATGATTTCTTTGCGTGTTTGGCTCTGTTGATTTCTGCTGAAGTGATCACAGGGCGTATCTGTCCCACGATTGTTTCTGGTCCCATGTTCAATGCCCTAATGACACTGGGATATAGACTGTTGATATCAATGGACCCTATCCAATCGTGTATTCCTTTTAGTGGAGTGGCCACATATGCTCCAGCCGCCGGTTGATTCTCTTCTCCATCTTTTTTGTACTTCCTGCCTGGTACAATCATGCCACGCCTGTGTGTTTCATTTACGATCGCTTGTTCGGTTACTGCGACTGCACCCATTGTTGTTTGTAGAAGCACAGTGTTTTGGTGTGCTATCTCATTGGCTAGTTCAATGAACTTCAATTTCTTTTCAAGTTTAGCCAACAGTGCAGTATCCTGTCTGTTGTATTCTATAAACAATCCAAAGTCATTTTTATACAAGTGATCTAGTGAACCCTCGTACACAGTTTTTCTCTCTCCGAGTTCATGTTCACCTATTGCGTCTAGTCTAAAGCTGTGTCTCTCCTCGTATGTGTATTTCCTGTACAATTCTAGTAAGTCCAAGTGTACCCTGCCAACTAGATCAAAACTTAACTGTTCTCTACCATATTTCTCAAACACTCTTTTTCTAGGCTTTTCACCCCAAAAACAAAGACGTCTTGTGTCATCCGAACTCAATACTTTCTGTATTCTACCTACCGTGTAAGGTATATCGTACCCCTCACTGTTCCAACCTGACAGTATGTCTGCATCTTGCACTAATTCAAGGAAAGCGTCTAGCATGTCTTTCTCTTTTTCAAATAACATCGTGTTGTCAAATCTCTGGGTAAGTGTTTTTGCGTCTTGCATACTGATTGTCTTTGGTGGCACGGCCAATGTTACCAGTTGGTCCGTCCAGCTCATATAACAACTTATGGCAGTTATGGGCATGAACGGATCATCTGTTGTTGAATAACCTCGATCAGGATCGAAGTCTACTTCAATATCAAAAAACATTACATTCAGTTTTGGAGTTTCCTTGCCTAAGTAATTCTCCTCCAGGCATCTGAACACAGGATTTATATCATGTTCGTACAGTTGCTTGTTTGATCTTATCCTTTGTTCTTTTATGAATTCTTTGTTGGTTGCACATTGAACTCTTTGTAGAGGAGCACCGGTCATTGATCTGTGTTTGCCTCTTGCGTCCTCGTAGTAGAAAACATAACGTGCATCATACTCTACGAACACACGACCTTTCTTTGGATCACGTTCTACAACATATATCTTGTCCTCATCTTTTTTAAATAATGCGTCTATGTAACTCATATGCTAAATTTATCTTTGTGTTTTTTAAAAAAATTACGTTCTGATTTTTCAGAATAGTGTACATGATCAGGGATAGGATCGCCTTCTTTTTGTGCGTGTTCATACGGCGTATCACCTAGATGATCACTAGTATCCAACCATTCAGGAAAAGTATCCATACCACCATCATTATCTTTTATCCACTGCGTTGGCGGATTTAGGTAATCATAGTATGATGTCCATTTAAAAGGTATTTGCATTTTTTTTAATAATTCAATTGCGGAAAAAATATTTTGCAGACTACGTGATACCTGTCCAGAAGCCTCCGTGCCAAACAAAGGCATTCTCCCTATGAGATGTGTTTTGATGTATTCATTACCCATCCAACTGCCACGCAACCCGCCACTGGCCACCCAATTGAAGTGTTTAGTGCTATGTGTGTAATCGTAATCGCTAATTTTAAATTTTTTAGCAAAAGGAACATCTATTCTATAAAGACCACTGAACTGTAAGTAAACAAAATCAAGTGTGCCTTCGTATTCGATATGTTCAAATAATCTCGAACAAATATATTCGTTGCCGAATCCGGCCATTGAAAGATTTGTGTATTCATGCTTTCCGAACACTGCCTCAAATGATTTGTGTAGATTCATTGCATTACTGCAACCTATTAACAAAATTTTTTTCATCTTATTGTATGAATACCTTGTATAATCCTATTGTGTTCATTATTGTAAACCAACCTGTAAGACAAGCAATCCAGATTAATCTACGTCTTATCCCTGCCCAACACATGGTGCTAGATCCTAGCCAGTACAGTGGAAACACTATACTCATTATAGGCTCTGGTGATGTGAAAGTCAACACCGCTGATCCGCAAACTGTCACAATAACAGAAAACAGTTCTAGATAGAATGCTGTTGAATCTGTCTTGTAGCTGTTTACCCAAAATTCCTTGAGTAGTTTAAGCACTAAAGTTTGCCGGCTGTGTTTAGTATGCTTTCCAGCGTATCCATCTCGTCAGCGATGTTCTGGTAGTTGCCTTTGTGTGCAACAGATATCGCTTTGTTGATTAGTGCTGGTTTCAATTCTAGTTCTTCTGATATTGCTTTCACAGTGTCTTTTAATCCGCCTTTGAGATCCTCGACCTCGCCCAGTACCTGTGAGCCTTGTGAAATGATCTGGATTAGTTTCTGCTTTTCTGCGTCATTGAAGTTTCTTACTGCCATTTGTTTCTCCTGTTGTTATCCAACAAGTATATAACAGTTTGGAATGCAATGCAAATTATTTTTTCTTCTTGTTCTTGACGTTTATTGCTTTACCACGTCTATCTGGATTTTTATCTTTTCTTCTCTTTCTTCTTACCGCGGACGCTATAGCTTTCTTTCCACCACTGGCTCTCAATGAAGCCGCTCTGGCTTTTGATAGACATTTTGGTTTGCCTTCACCTTTTTTCCTGTCGCCACATTTACCAATTCGTTCACCCTTGGTGTTGTATCTGTCCCAGCCGCCACCGCCGGCACCACCTTTTTTGCCTTTTCCAAACCAGGCTCGTAGTCCTGAGTGATTAGACTCTGACATGTTACCATGCACAGCACACGTCTTTAGTTCAAGATAGTTTTGTCTTAAAAAATTCAAAGCGTCTTCTTTGGTGTTGGATTCAAACATTTCTTCACCAAATGCATCATGAACAAAATACTTGCCTTCACGCTTGACGCAGTTAGGTACACGTTTGCCGAACATTGTTTTGAAACCTTTACGCATGTAACCTTTCCAACATCTGGTTCCTTCGTCAACTAATGCGTTTAGATCATAGTTTGGATTAATTGCACCATGTTTCATTTTGGCAATCATGTCCATCTGCATGGCTACCATGAAATCGTAGTCTGTTACGTCATTTGTCCTGTGCGTGTATATTTTTACTAGAACCTCATCATAGAACACACCAAGGTCCGCATGGTGATCTAGTTTCTCTTGAGGCTTGATTGTGTTAATCAAGAATTCAATGACTTCAAAGTAATCTTCAAACTTGTATCTTTTTTGTAGGCTGTTGTCCTTGTACTCCCAGTCAGGTAGGAACTTTGCTCTTAATCTCTCGATGTCTTCCTTTGGGAGATTGACATATTCTCTGTCAGCATTTTCGTTTAATTCTTTTATCCTCATTTTTTGCTTTTGTTACCCCAGTTGGCCGCACCTTTTTTACGACACTGCACTAGAGCACCAGAGGCATAGGCCGATGGCCAAACTTTGTATCGTGCTTTGACCTTGTGATAGCAGGCATCTTTCTTCTCTGCTAGTTGTTCAAACTGTTCTTCCGTAATTCCTGTAACTTCGTTTACTTTCATTTTTTTCCTAGGAGTGCTTTTTTAGCCGCTATTCTTTTTTGTTTAGCAGTCATCGGAGCCTTGCCACCTTCCCACGCTTCGTTGACATCTGGTGTGGACTTGTCATCTGCTTTGAATCTACCTTTCTCTCTTGCTCTTTTTGGCTCCACTGTGGAGTCTCCTCCAGTGCTAAGAATTTTTTTTAACCATCCAAACATATTACCACTTCCTGCAAGACCAATATCTTGCTTTTGTTTTAGGCCCTGGGTTTGCACAGTTATGTCTAGCCCTGAAACTTTTCCTTGCTTTAGGGTTAGATTTTCTG
>VMHT01093801.1_pt1 | contig 16676 bp, 21 predicted proteins | sample 4693611 | NCBI WGS metagenome assembly VMHT01 (sample SAMN12280063, study PRJNA550983) | marine metagenome | isolation source: seawater sampled from same location over 5 years 0.02-0.2 micron viral filtrate | place: USA: collected off the coast of southern California halfway between the port... ... | reverse complement strand
TTAAAGAAAAATCTGAGACAATAAAAGCAGCTATCAAAACAAAAAAGCAAATAATTATTGAGGTACTCTGGATTAAACTTAGTTGAAAAATATTTTTATCCAGTCCTCCGGATATTTTTAGATTTCTGTTAGCAATATAAATAATACTTAAACTTAAGATTACATTTAAAAATATCAATATATTTCCTAGATTACTTAGCATTTTTTTTCATCATACTTTTTAATTCTGGAGGCATATAATTTTCATCATGTTTTGCTAAAATTCTATCAGCTATAAAAAAAGTTTTATCTTGTAACTTTCCTTCAGCAACAACACCTTTCTCCTCTGAAAATAAGTTAGGAACTGTGCCACTAAAGCTAATATTAAGCTCATTATTAAAATCAGTAATTATAAACTTTATTTCTTCCTCTTTAATTATTAATGAATTTTTTTTAACCATTCCGCCAACTCTTATTTTTTTATCAAAATTAATATTTTGATTATTTTTTATATCTGTAGGAGATTTAAAATATAAAATATTTTTGTTTAATGATTGAAGTACAAAAAAAATTCCTGCTACTGATGCTACTAACGTTATGGCTAAGAGTGATGCTCTTTTTTTTACTTTTTTTGGGAGCATTAAATGCTTTAAATAGTTTTGCTAGATGAGGATAAAACTTGTGAAGCTATTTTTGAATTCTCGATAACTATTTTCTTTCTTTCAGATGAAAGATCGTTAATCTCTTTCGCAAAATCTCTTTCGTATTTTTTAAGTATTTTGAATGTTTTGTAGTAAAGTAATCCGCACGCAATAAAAGTAATTGCGAAAGACCCCCAAACAAATAATCCGTAACCGTTCATTGATAAAAAATTTTGTATCATAATCTTTTTATGTTTTTTTTCTTTATTTTAATGATTTCTGTCTTGTATTTCATTAGAAAAATTAGCGCACAATACAATATTAAGACAAAAAACATTAACAATAATGGCATTAACATGGAAGAATGTATTGAGCTCTCTCCAGTTAATTTAATGCTGGCAGGTTGATGAAGTGTATTCCACCAATCAACGGAGTACTTTATTATAGGAATATTGATTAAACCTATAATCGCAATAATACTAGAAATTTTGTTTGCTTTATTTTCATCTGAAATAAATTTGTGAGTTGAGATAAATCCAATATAAAAAAGAGCTAGGATCAACATTGATGTTATTCGAGCATCCCAAGCCCACCATGTTCCCCATGTGGGTTGGCCCCATATAGAACCTGTAACTAATGCCAAGCATGTAAACATAAGACCAATTGGAGCAATACTTTTAGTTATTAATTTAATATTTTTAATTTTAAAAATAAAATGTGCGATGGACAATATTGCAATTGAGGAAAAAGAGGCTAAACCAATCCATGCTGAAGGAACATGTACATACATTATTCTTACACTATCTCCCTGTAAATAATCAGGTGGTGAAAAAATTAAAGCGAAGGAAAGTGCAACTAAGAGTAAAATAAAAAAGATTGAATTAATAAATCCAATTAATTTCTCAATCCAATAAAATATATTGTTTAGATTTAAAATTTTAAACATTAAACTTTAACTACTATAATATTTTTTTTATGTGAAGTTATATTATGGGCCCAACTGAGAATTAGGAGGGAGTATAACTAAAGAAGTTTATCCTCAATTGGGCTTAAACATAATAAATGTATAGACTCTCTGTGTCTTAGGTTTGAATAAAAATTGTTAAATTTTAGGCAGTAAATATTAGTTGGATACTTTGTGGTAACTCGAACCTTTTTTTCCTGAAAAAATCTCTTCTATAAGCGGATGCTTAACTGGTTCTTTTGATTGGTCTAAAAGAAGATTTTGTTCAGAAACATACGCCTCATAAGTAACGTCGTTACTCTCAGCAAGTAAATGATAAAATGGTTGATCTTTTCTGGGTCTTACTTCTTTTGGGATAGACTGATACCATTCCTCTGAATTATTAAATTCAAAATCAACATCATAAATTACACCCCTAAAATCAAAGTGCCTGTGTTTTACGACTTCACCGATAGAAAATTTTGCTGTGTTACTTACGCCCATAATAAATAGTTAATAATTTTTATTCAGAAATCAATATCTAATTTAACAAAATTTTATTATATGCTAATAATTGTTTGTGAATAAGTCGTTTTTAAAATTTATTACAGATTTTGGTCCATTATTAATTTTTTTTACTATTTACTATAAAAGCGGCAACAACTTAAGTGCTGCTATTCCTCCATTAATAATATCTACATTAATTGCTGTCGCCATCATGTATTTTGTTGAAAAAAAAATTCCATATGTGCCTTTAATTGGTGCTGTAGTGATTTCTTTATTTGGCGGTTTAACATTATATTTCAATAATCCGATTTTTATTTACATAAAACCAACAATAGTAAATTTGATATTTGCGGCTATTCTTCTTGTCAGTAAATCTTTTTTTAATAGAAATTTTTTAAAACTTTTTTTGCAGACTGCATTTCAATTAAATGAAGAAGGATGGGGAAAACTTAATTCAAGATGGGCTTATTTTTTTATATTTTTAGCTTTATTAAATGAAGTTGTCTGGCGAACTCAGCCTGAAGCAACTTGGGTAAACTTTAAGGTTTGGGGAATGTTGCCAATTACAATAATTTTTACTGCGATGCAGGTGCCACTAATAAATAGGTATAAGTTATGAATAAAATAAAACTAGTTGTTAATAATGAGTCTAAAAGAAATGAAAAAGAAAAATTTTTTATCAAAAAAGAATTACAAAGTATCTTAAATTTGTACGCAAAAATGGTTTCAAACGGTTCATGGAAAGACTATTCGTTTACTACTGGCATAAAAGAAGTGTCATTTAATGTTTATCAAAGAGCTTCTGAAAAACCTGTTCTGAGAATTTTAAAGAATCTTAAACCAAAATATTTTAATGAAAGATACCTTATCAAGGATAAAAACGGAGCAATTCTTAAAAAATCTGAAAATTTGAACCAGCTGATAAATAAAACGAGTTGGAATAAATTAAGGTTAGTGAAGTAATTATCTTCTTTGACCGAAAAGTCTTAAAAGCATTATGAATAGATTTATAAAGTCTAAGTACAATGTTAAAGCACCCATGACAGCTTTTTTGCCCATCATCTCTCCGCTATCACTTACTAAATACATGTTCTTTATTTTTTGAGTGTCATAAGCTGTTAAACCTACGAAAACTAATACACCAATTATAGATATTACAAAGTACATCATTGTAGATTTCATAAAAATGTTTACCAATGACGCAATTATTATTCCAAAAAGACCCATCATTAAAAAAGATCCTAATTTAGTCAAATCTCTCTTAGTAGTGTAGCCGTAAATACTCATTGCACCAAATGTTCCCGCGGTTATAAAGAATACTCTTGTTATGCTTGTTCCAGTGTACATTAAAAATATCGATGAAAGAGAAGCGCCCATTAACGCTGCAAAAATCCAAAAGGTAGTTTGGGCTTTTGCTGCGGACATTTTTGCAATTCCAAAACTCATATAAAAAACTACTGCTAAAGGAGCTAACATTATTACCCATTTAAGTCCCGAAGCATAAATCGTATTTCCAAAGTTTGTTAATCCAATGATCTGTCCTTCGTTTGAAGTTACAATAGCCATTTTGAAAAAGGCTAGAGCTATTAATCCTGTCAATAAAACACCAGAAGCCATATAGTTATAGACTTTCAGCATATAAGAACGTAAGCCCTGATCTATAATTGCTTCAGAAGCTGATGATTTTACAGCTGATGTTTGTTTGTTAAATTCCATACATTATATATATGTTTTTTTAAAAACTTTTCAATAGTCAAAAATTGACCTAAAAATGAGCCCTAAACATTAATTTTTATGAAATTTAGAAAACTTGGAAATACAGATATTGATGTGAGTTTAATTTGCCTAGGCACAATGACATGGGGAACTCAGAATACTGAGAAAGATGCTTTTGAACAAATGGATTATTCTATCAGTCAAGGCGTAAATTTTTTTGATACCGCAGAAATTTACTCGATTCCTCCAAATTCTAATTCTTATGGAAAAACAGAGAGTATGATTGGTAATTGGTTTAAAAAAAGAAAAAACAGAGACAAAATAATTCTGGCTTCTAAAGTAGCCGGACCCGGATGCGAGTGGATTAGAGGCGGAGGGAATAATTTTGATGAGAAAAAAATTGGAGAAGCAATAGACGGAAGTTTAAAAAGATTGAAAACTGATTACATCGATTTATACCAATTACATTGGCCGGAACGATCAACAAATTATTTTGGAAGTAGAGATTACTCACACAATAATAAAGAAGGAAAATGGAATAGTTTTGAAGATATTCTAGACGCTCTGAGTAAATATATAAAGAGTGGTAAAATTAGGAATATAGGTATATCCAATGAAACGCCTTATGGATTATCTAGGTATCTTGAAATTTCTAAAAATAAAGGCGCTCCTAGAATGATGTCGGTTCAAAACCCTTACAGTTTAGTGAATAGAACTTATGAGATTGGAATGTCAGAAATCTCAATTAGACAAAAGTGCGGTTTGCTTGTTTATTATCCTCTTGCTGCCGGAGCATTGTCAGGAAAATATAGAAATGGCGAGATGCCAAAAAATTCTAGAATGGCTCTTTTCAAAGGTTGGGAACGTCATTTGAATCCTTTAGCAATGCGAGCTTATGATGAATATTACAAACTTGCTAAGGATTTTAATTTAACCATGGTACAACTTGCACAGTCTTTTGTTAATTCAAGACCATTTGTTACTAGCAATATTATTGGGGCCACAACGATGGAGCAACTTAAAGAAAATATTGATAGTGTTGATATTGATTTCACAGATGAAATGATGGAAAGAGTTGATAAAATTCATAATGAAAATCCTAATCCTTCCCCATAAACAATCTTTATAATGCAATAGTTTTAGTATAAAAAAGAATCATGCCTTTTAAAAAAATTTTAGTAGTTATACTTTTTATTGTTTTTTCACTAGAAGCCTCTGCTAACACTCCAAGATCAACTGGAAAATATAAAAACTGGGAAAGTTTCGTTGCAGAAACAGATCAAGGGAAAATATGTTTTGCTCAAACTAAACCTACTAAAAGAGCACCTGGTGCTATTAAAAGGAATGAGTCAAAATTATTTGTAACCTTTAGACCTGCCGATAGCATAAATGATGAAGTAAGCATTACAAGTGGTCATGATTACAAAGCTTCAAGTGTTTCTGCTAGCTCAGGTAAAAGAAAATACTCGTTCTTTTCTCAAAAAGATTTTGCCTGGCTGCTAGATGACCAGGAAGAAAAAAATTTTATTAAGTTAATGAAAAGAGCAACAGATTTAATTGTGAAAGCTAGAACTACTAAAGGCGCAGAAACTACTGACCATTATTCGATGATGGGATTCACAAAAGCATATAACACAGCAAAAAAAACTTGCGGTTAAATGAAAAAAATTGTTTTAGCTTATTCAGGAGGTTTGGACACCTCAATTATTCTTAGGTGGTTACAAGAAAACTATAAAGCCGAAGTTATTGCTTACACTTCTGATATTGGGCAGGAAATTGATAGGAAAAAAATAATAAGAAATGCTAAGCGTCTAGGTGTAAAAAAAATAATTATTGAAGATTTAAAGAATATTTTTGTAAAAGATTATGTTTTTCCCATGATAAGAGCTCATGCGGTTTATGAAGGAATTTATTTACTTGGAACATCAATAGCTAGACCATTGATTGCTAAAAGGCAGATTGAAATAGCAAAAAAATTTAAAGCCTATGCTGTATCACACGGAGCTACTGGAAAGGGAAATGACCAGGTAAGGTTTGAACTTGGTTATGCTTTTTTTGGTGGTAAAAAAATTAAAACTATTGCTCCTTGGAGAGAATGGAAATTACAATCAAGAGCAGATTTAATAAAATATGCAAAAAAAAATAATATTCCAATACCTAAAGACAAAAAAGGTGCGCCCCCTTTTTCTGTAGATGATAATATTTTTCATACTTCAACTGAAGGCAAAGTTTTAGAAAACCCAAAAAACTCAGCTCCAGAATTTATTTTTCAAAGAACTATATCTCCAGAAAAAGCTCCAAACAAAAAAGTAAAAGTAAAAGTTACTTTTAAAAATAGTGATCCTGTAGCTGTTAATGGAAAAAAATTGAATCCAGAAAAAATTTTAGAGAAATTAAATATGCTCGCAGGCAAAAATGGAATCGGAAGAGTTGATCTTGTTGAAAATCGCTTTATCGGTATAAAATCGAGAGGTGTATATGAAACACCTGGAGGAACTCTGTTATACGCTGCTCACAGAGCGATCGAGTCTGTAACTTTAGATAAAAAAACAGCACATGAAAAAGAAAGAGTAATGCCTGAGTATGCTGAGTTAGTTTATAATGGATATTGGTTCTCCAAAAAAAGAATAAAGCTTCAAAAGATAATTGACAAAAATAAAAGTAAAGTTTCTGGAGATATAGTTCTTGGATTATACAAAGGAAATATTACAATTCTTTCAAGAAGAACAAAAAATAAAGCTTACTCGATGAAAAAAGTTTCATTTGAAGAAAACAAAACTTTTAACAAGAAAAAAGTTGAGAGTTTTATTAATTATCATTCAAAACAGTTAAATAAGTCTTAATAATCTGTTAAGATTAGATTTTAATGAGTAAAACGATTCGAAATATTCAACTAACAGCAGTTTTAATTCTGCTTATATCTACGGTGATAGCTTTTATCATTGAAATGAAAACAATGTATGACAACCAGATTATTACCTTGGCTGACTTACTATTGATGTTTATTTATATCGAAGTTATCGGTTTAGTAAAATCGTATTGGGAAACTCGAGCTGTACGAATAACTTATCCATTAGTTATAGCAATAACAGCGCTTGCCAGATTTATAATTTTACAAGATAAAGAAAGTGATCCTACAAACTTAATTTATATTTCGTTAGCTATTTTAATTGTAGCTATCTCAACAGTAATAATTAAATTTAGAAATAGTAAATATTTAAAGATTGATAACTCTAGGTCTGGGAAGCTTTAAAGCACTCAAGAGTATTCTTTAATAAACAAGCTATTGTCATTGGACCCACCCCTCCTGGTACCGGTGTAATTGCTTTAGCAATATCTTTAACTTGATCAAACTCAACATCGCCAACAATTTTATCGTTAAGTTTATTAATACCAACATCAATAACTATTGCATCTTTTTTAACCCAATCCTTTTTAACTAATTTTGGAACGCCAACTGCAGCAACTAATATATCTGCTTTCAAACATTCTTGCTGAAGATTTTTAGTTTTGGAGTGGACGATGGTTACAGTGCAATTTTCTTTTAAAAGTAACTGAGCCATAGGTTTTCCGTTTAAGTTTGATCTACCGATAATCACCGCATGTTTACCGCTTAAATTTTTTTCTACTTTTTTTATCAACATCAAGCACCCCATTGGAGTACATGGAACTAATCCTTTATAACCAGATGATAAATTGCCAACATTAACTGGATTAAAACCATCCACATCTTTTGAAGGGTGTATTGCGTTTATAATTTTTTCTTTATTAATTTGTTTTGGCAGTGGGAGTTGAACGAGGATACCTGAAACATTTTGATCATTGTTTAATTCTTTAATTTTATTGAGTATTTCTTTTTCAGAAACATCATCTGAATATTTAATAACACCAGAGTCCATTCCTACTTCTTTTGAATTTTTTTCCTTATTTTTTACGTAAATTTGGCTTGGAGTGTAATTTCCAACAAGAATAACTGTTAAGCGAGGTACTTTATTTTTTGACTCTTTTATTTCTAATATTTCTTTTTTTATTTCTTCCCTTAATAATTCAGCTTCTTTTTTTCCATCTATGATCATCGTTAAAATAAACTTGGTGCAAACATTTCAAAGACTAAATTTCTAATAAACATCAATGCTAAAATTAGAATTATTGGAGAAATATCTATTGAGCCTAAATTTGGAAGAAACCTTCTTATGTAATTTAAGGGTGGTGCGGTTAACTTGTAAGAAACATCCAATAAAGAATAAACAAATCTATTACTTGTATTTAAAACGTTGAAAGCTACTAGCCAGCTAATAATTACATTAATAATTAAAATCCACATATAAAGACTGATAACGTTATCAAAAAGTATTAAAATAGATTTCATTAATTTTTCTCCACGTAAATTGAAGTACTTGGGAATGCAAATGAAGCCTTATTTTTTTCTACGATTGATTTTATTTCAATCGCTAAAGTGTCTTTTACTTGCATCCATTCCAAATATTTATTCGTTTTAGTGAAACAAATTAATCTTATATCAATTGAGCTAGCTGCAAATTGATCTATATTTACATTTAAAAAAGTATCTCCACCGGTAGAGAAATCCTTATTATTTTTTATATAATCTTCTATTTGTTCTTTTATGTCAGATAGTTGTTTGCTTGTGGTTCTATATTCTAAACCTATCAACCAATTAATTCTTCTATTAGTTGTTTGAGAATTATTGATTACTGCTTTTTCAGCGAACTGAAAATTAGGTATAGTTGCTAAAGACTTATCAAATCTTCTTACTACTGTTGATCTAAAGCCTATAGACTCTACTGTGCCTTCTATAACTCCGTCTACATAAATCCAGTCTCCAACTTGAAATCTTCTTTCAACTAGAACTAAAATTCCTGAGATTAAATTTTTAAATAAATCCTGAGCTCCAAGCGCGACTGCAACACCAAAAAGTCCTAGACCTGCAATAATTGGTCCAATTTTAATACCCCATAACTCTAGTACTGCTGCGATACCTAAAATAAAAATTAAAACTTTAATTGCTTTAATTATCCAATTTAATAAATCTCTTGAAAGTAAATCTCCAACAGATCGTACAACTGCTGAAAAGGGGCCAATAATTTGATGGAAGGTCCAGAATATCAAAATAGTAATTAAAGATCTGTTAACGGTTTCTAAAAACTCAGCAGCCTGTGTTTCTATTGTTAAATAACTTGTTGAAACAAAAAATCCTAAAACGATAGGGAAAAATTTAGCCGGTCCCTCCATTGAAGAGACGAGAGAGTTATCAAAGTTATTTGAAGATTTTGAAACATAATTTTCAAGTCGTTTTACAACAAATTTCGAAAAAATTCCTCTTAAGAGTAGAAAAAATAAAAAAATTGCTAATGCTATAATTATTTCTGAAATATTTACTCCAGAAATTCCTTTGGTCCAAACATCAAAAAATAAATCTTTAAAATTTTGTAAAACTTCCATTTAAGATCCCAATTTTATAATTTCTTCGCCTGGTTCAAATACTTCTAATTTTTTCCATCCTAATTGCCTGAACACATTCAAAACTTTTTCACTTATACATAATACTCTTGAGCCTGTCATTAAACCATTCAAGGTGTATTTTTTTACTAATTCTACAAAGCTTTCTGCGCTTCTTTTAGAATAAACAAAAATTATGTCAGGAGGATGGTTGTTTAAGATTTTTTCATTTTCATTATTAAGATCAACAATTTTTTCAGAAGAATAGTTAATTACTTTGTCGATGAAATATCCCTCTCTCTTTAAATCTAAATCTAAATCTGTTGAAATATAATCTCCGCAAAAATAAGCAATTTTTTTTCTCTTATCAAAGTCAGAATTTAAAATAATATTCTTCAAAGCATTCACATTTCCTCCAGCAGAGATAGTATTAGAATAACCCTTTTGCCTTACTATTTTTTCTGTAATTGAACCGACACAAAAACAAATTTTTTTTTTATCTTCATTTAGTAATTTTAAATTTCTAATCGCATTTGCACTTGTAAATATAAAAGCATCATAATTTTTTGCATCACATTTCTGATTTGTAACAGGTTTAACTTGTAAGGTTGGTATGTGAATAATTTTATGACCTAGGGAAAATAATTTTCCCATCAAATCTTCAGCATCGATTAAAGGTCGCGTGATTAAAATATTCATTTTTTTTTAAATTTATCTCCAGCTCTTAATAGAATCTCCTCACCAACTTTTTTTCCTAATGATATCGCTTCGTTCAAATTTCCAGTAGTTTCGTATTCAAAACTCTCATCGCCTAAATCAGAAAACAATTGAGCTTTTAAAATTATCTTATTATCTTTAATAATAGCTAAACCTCCAATAGCGGTCTTACAATCTCCTCCTATTGTTTTTAATAATGATCTCTCGGCTTTTGCACAAATCTCTGTCTCATTATGATTAATTTTTTTCAAAAGATTTTTTATATTATCATTATCCTTTTTACATTGAACCGCTATAATGCCTTGACCTACAGCTGGCAAAACTCGATTTGTTTCAAATGTAAAAGCTATTTTGTTGTTTAAATTTAAGGACTTTAAACCTGCAGCAGCTAAAATTATACCATCTAGTTCGTTTTCATCTATTTTTCTTATTCTAGTGTCAATGTTCCCTCGAATATTTTCAACCGTAATTTTTTTACTAATCTTTTTTAATTGTAATTCTCTTCTCCGTGAACTTGATCCAATTTTTAATTGATTTTTTAATTCTTCTAATTTTTTAATTTTTTTGCTCACAATAACATCTCTAAAATCATTCCTTTTTATGAGGGCTCCTATTAGAAGACTATTATTCTCAATTGACTCCATATCTTTTAATGAGTGAACAGCTATATCAATTTCATCTTTTAATAATTTTTCTTCAATCTCTTTACAGAACAGATTTTTACCTCCGATTTCAGAAAGTTTTATATTTTGATTAATGTCACCTGAGGTTTTTATGGTCTGAATATTAATATCTTTTTCTTTAAGATTTTTATGCTCTTGCAATATCAAATCTTTAACTTTAGCTACATAAGCTAATGAAAGTTTACTACCTCTTGCTCCAATTGTAATTTTAGTCATTTATAGTTTATATATTTGAAAGAACTAATTTATACTATTTAATTAAAAAACGCACGATGACGAAAAAATTAACTTTTTTAGGAATAGAAACTAGTTGTGACGAAACAGCTGCAGCTGTCATTAGAGAAAATGATAATGGTACTGCAGATATTTTATCAAATATTGTATCAAGTCAAATTGACGAACATAAAAAATTCGGAGGAGTGGTACCAGAATTGGCAGCAAGAGCTCACTTAGAAAATATTGAATTTATAATAGACTCTGCTTTATCTGAAAGTAAAATTTCAATCAAACAAATTGATGGTGTAGCTGCGACTGCAGGACCAGGATTAATAGTATGTCTTACTGTCGGTTTGAATATTGGAAAATCTATTGCAGCTTTTGCGCAAAAACCATTTGTAGGAGTTAATCATTTAGAAGGGCATGCTTTGAGTCCTGGCTTGGTTGAAAAAATAAATTTTCCTTATTTGTTATTATTAATATCTGGTGGCCACACACAGTATTTAATAGTTAAAGATGTAAACGAGTACGAACAATTAGGTACTACGATTGATGATGCTCTAGGCGAAGCTTTTGATAAAACCTCTAAAATGTTAGACTTAGGCTATCCGGGAGGCCCTAATGTAGAAAAGTTTGCAAAATTAGGTGACGAAAATTTTTTTAAATTACCTGAACCAATTATCAATAAAGCTGGATGTAATTTATCTTTTGCTGGACTTAAAACAGCAGTGCTTAGAGAGGCTAAAAAAATTAATGGAGAGGAAAAATTAAAATATAATTTAGCTGCTTCTTTTCAAAAAACTATTAATAAAATTTTGTACAAAAAAACTAAAATTGCAGCTGAAATGTTTACTGAAAAAACAAAAGTAAAAAATTTCCATTTTGTTGTAGCAGGAGGTGTTGCTGCCAACAATTCAATCCGAAAAAATATTCTCAAACTTTCAAAAGAAATAGGATTTAAATCTATATTTCCAGATATAAAGTTTTGCGGTGATAATGCAGCAATGATTGCTTGGGCTGGAATACAAAAATTTAAAAAAAATCTTTTCAGTGGAATTGATGTGCCAGCTAAATCTAGATGGCCTCTAGATAACAAAGCACCTTACATGAAAGGACCAGGTTTAAAACTTTAATGCAATATTGGTTAATGAAATCTGAACCAGATGTTTGGTCTTTAGATCAGCAAGAAAGGTCAGGATCTAAAGGAGCGACTTGGGATGGTGTAAGAAATTATCAAGCGGCCAATAATCTTAAAAGAATGAGAATAGGAGATTTGTGTTATTTTTATCATTCTAATATAGGTAAAGAAATTGTGGGAGTTGTAGAGGTCATCAAAGAAGCTTTTATAGATAAAACTGACCTTAAAAAGAGATTTGTTGCTGTCCAAGTTAAGTTTAAAAAGCGTCTAAAAATTCCAGTTACCTTAGAAAAAATCAAAAAAAATAAGGCTCTTTCTCGTTTACCGCTCATTAAACAAAGCAGGTTGTCAGTTATGCCAATTGATTATAAAAGCTGGAAAATAATAGATAAGATGAGTAAAATAAAATCTGTTTAGGAGAAATTGTGGCTAAAAAGAAAAAAAAGAGAAAGAAAAAAGTAAAAAAATCTAGAAAAGCATTAAAGTCTAGAAGAAAAGCTAGAAAAGTAAAAAAATCTAGAAAGGCTTCTAAGCCTAGAAAGAAAAAAAGAAAAAAATCAAAAACAAAATCTAAAAAACCTAGAAAATTAAGTTTTAAGGCTCCTAAATTAATTGAAGATGGAGATGGAAAATCTCTAATTAAAGTTTCTGATAGTTGGGCTAACCACGCATATGTAAATAAATCTCAATATTTAAAAAAGTATAAACTTTCAATCAAAGAAAATGAAAAGTTTTGGGCTAAAGAAGGAAAAAGAATTACTTGGATAAAAAAGTACTCAAAGATTAAAGATGTAAAATATAGTAAAGATGACGTTAGGATTAAATGGTACTACGATGGAACTCTTAACGCTTCAGCTAATTGCATTGATCGTCATCTTAAAAAAAATGCAAGCAAAACTGCAATTATCTGGGTTGGGGATGATCCTGCTGATACTAAGAAAATTTCTTATAAAGAATTACATCAAAACGTAAGCAAAGTTGCTAACGGACTTAAAAGTTTAGGAATTCAAAAAGGTGACAGAGTAACAATTTATCTTACAATGATACCAGAGCTAGCATATGTAATGCTGGCATGTGCAAGAATAGGAGCTGTGCATTCGATTATTTTTGGAGGTTTTTCGCCAGACTCGATTGCTACTAGGATTACTGATTGTGAATCAGAATATTTGATTACCGCAGATGAGGGAATTAGAGGGGGAAAAATAATTCCTTTAAAAAAAATAGCTGATGAAGCACTTGATCAGTGTCCAAACGTAAAGAAATGTGTTGTTGTTGAGAGAACAGGTAATCAGGTTAATTGGAATGAAGAAAGAGATGTTTCTTACAAGAAACTAATCTCCTCTGTTCCAACAAAATGTGATCCTGAAGAAATGAGTGCAGAAGATCCATTATTTATTCTTTATACTTCTGGTTCTACTGGTAAACCAAAAGGAGTTTTACATACAACAGGTGGATACATGGTTTACGCTTCTATGACTCATCAATATATTTTTGATTACAAGCCTAATGACATCTATTGGTGTACCGCAGACATCGGGTGGGTAACAGGTCATAGTTATATTATTTATGGTCCTCTTGCTAATGGGGCTACAACAATAATGTTTGAGGGAGTTCCAAATTATCCAGACAATTCAAGATGGTGGCAAATTGTAGATAAGCACAAAGTTAATATTTTTTATACCGCTCCAACTGCAATTCGTGCACTAATGAGAGAAGGTGATGGTCCGGTTAAGAAAACTAGTAGAAAATCTTTAAAATTACTTGGAACAGTTGGTGAGCCAATTAATCCTGAAGCATGGATGTGGTATTACAAAACTGTTGGTGATTCAAGGTGCCCTATAGTTGATACGTGGTGGCAAACTGAAACCGGAGGAATATTAATTGCACCTCAACCAGGGGCCATTGATTTAAAACCTGGTTCTGCAACTAAACCCTTCTATGGAATAAAACCTTTACTAGTAGATAAAGACGGAAAAATTATAAAGGGTGAAGGCCAAGGAAGGTTATGTATGGCTGGATCTTGGCCTGGACAAATGAGAACTGTTTACGGTGATCACCAAAGGTTTATTGATACATATTTTTCTCAATTTGACGGTAAATATTTCACAGGAGATGGATGTAGAAGAGATAAAGATGGATACTATTGGATTACAGGACGTGTTGACGATGTAATTATTGTATCAGGACATAACCTAGGTACTGCTGAAATTGAAAGTGCTTTTGTTGCTCATCCAAAAGTAGCCGAAGCTGCAGTAGTGGGTTTCCCGCACAGCATTAAAGGAAACGGATTATATTGTTATGTAACTTTAAATGCTGGAGAAAATCCAACTGGTGATTTAGAAAGAGATTTGAAACAGTGGGTAAGAAAACAAATTGGCCCTATTTGTTATCCTGATGTAATTCAATTTGCTCCGGGTTTACCTAAAACAAGATCTGGAAAAATTATGAGAAGAATTTTAAGAAAGATTGCTGCTAACGAACCAAACAATTTAGGTGATACAACAACATTAGCGGATCCAAGTGTGGTTGCTTCTCTGGTAGAGAACAGACAAAATAGAGATTAATTAAATTTTAAATTTTTAGTTAGTTTTTTAAATTCCTCAATTTTCAAATTCCATTTTAATCTCATAGAATTTAAGACTATTTCTTTATCTAAAATTTTCAATTCATCTGCAATTGGGGCCCAATTATAAAGTGCCAAACAGCTTTCTTTAAATGGATTTTCTAAATAATATTTATTAAAATTTATTTTATCGTATCGATTTAAAAATTCTTGTTTTGCTCTTTGATAAATTTCATCGGTTAAACCGTTTTCTTTCTCATTTTCTATAATATCTAGATAAATTTCTTTACAATCATTTTCTTTAAGATTTTTTTCTGCTATCAAATATGAAAAAACATAAAAAGCACAGTCAGCTATGGCGGTCATATAAATATTCCATTTAGCAATATTTATTGATTTAGAAAAAACATCATCTTCAACCATCGCTGTAAACTTAACGCCAATTCTTGTTTTCAAATAACCATACAAGGTTGTCTGTGTGACGTGTGCTGATCTTTGTTGAATAAATTTTTGAAGATCTTTTTTTGAATTTATGCTTTTAAAATAACTTGTTACTTTCTCTACAGGAAATAAGTATTCACCCATAGTTTTGAGAGTAATTCGCAATTTTTCTAGATTCAATTTCACGTTGTATTTTAAAAACCCTTATTTTCCTTAACTTATAGCATTTCAAATTGGTTTTAGGGTCCTTTTTTCACTTTAAATTCAACTCATAATGGGTAAGGTTCTTCCAACTAATAATACTTTTTACGTAAAAAGTTAAAAATAAATAGGGGGAAATATGTCAAATAAAGACGCATATTGGGAAAAGACTAAGAACCACATGTTTATAACATTGGCTCTTTGGGCTTTCTTCTCGTTAGTTGTCTTCATGTTCGGTTCTGAATTGAACACGATGTCTTTTCTTGGCTATCCATTAGCATATTACATGACTGCGCAAGGTTCACTTCTTGCCTTTGTGATAATTTTGTTTTGGACTGCAAATAAACAAGAAAAAATCGACGAAGAACACGGCTTCTCAGAGAGAGGAGATGACTAATGTTTAAAGGTGATTTTGTAAAAAACCTTCCTAAAATATACGGGACCTACACTGGTGGTTTCTTAGTATTCATCATTTTGATGGCTATTGCGGAACAAGCAGGTGTGTCAGCTAAAAATATCGGAGTGATGTTTGTAGCTTTCACGGTTTGTATTTATGCCTTAATCGGGTATTTATCACGAACCATAAATGTAGATGCCTACTATGTTGCAGGAAGACAAGTGCCAACCGTATTTAACGGGATGGCAACAGCAGCTGACTGGATGTCAGGTGCTTCTTTCGTAGCCTTAGCGGGTGGAGTTTACTTTGGTGGTTATACTTATATGGCCTTCTTAGTAGGTTGGACAGGTGGATACGTACTTGTTGCAACTCTAATGGCTCCGTACCTAAGAAAATTTGGATGTTACACAGTTCCTGATTTTATCGGAACACGATACGGTGGTAATCTTGTAAGAGCTTGCTCAGTATTCGTGCTTTTCATAGCATCATTTACTTACGTAACAGCGCAAATTAATGCTACGGGAACAATTGCTTCTAGAGCTCTTGGAATTCCGTTCGAAGCAGGTGTGTGGGTAGGATTAATAAGTATCCTTATCTGTTCAATGCTTGGAGGAATGAGAGCTGTAACTTGGACACAGGTTGCTCAGTACATTGTATTAATCATCGCATATTTGGTACCAGTATTCTGGATCAGTTCTAATGTTGGTGGAGGAATTTTCCCTCACTTAATGTTAGGTGATGAAGTTGCAAGACTTGGTGAACTTGAACAACAATTTGGACTAGTTAAAAACAGCGCCGCAGATATGAAAGCAGCTGGGGTACCAGGAGGATTGAAATATATCTCTGGTTCTCACTCTGGAGTACCTGAAGGTGGAATGGCTGTCTGGAAATACTTATCGTTAGCGATTTGTATGATGGTGGGAACTGCATCGTTACCTCATATCTTAATGAGATACTTTACAACTCCTTCTGTTAGAGCAGCAAGAAAATCAGTAGCTTGGTCGCTATTCTTTATTTTCTTACTTTACTCTTCAGCGCCTATGTTAGCGACATTGTCTAAGTTGGCATTAATGGATC
>VMHT01168147.1_pt1 | contig 16677 bp, 9 predicted proteins | sample 4693611 | NCBI WGS metagenome assembly VMHT01 (sample SAMN12280063, study PRJNA550983) | marine metagenome | isolation source: seawater sampled from same location over 5 years 0.02-0.2 micron viral filtrate | place: USA: collected off the coast of southern California halfway between the port... ... | reverse complement strand
TCTATCTTATCACCCACCCGGGATTTCTTTTCAGTATTTTTGGGAACTCAGTTGCGCCGTAAGCGGCTGCAAATATACAATGCTTTTTCTTTATCTGCCAAATCTTTTTTAGAAAAATTTTTGACTTTTTTTTAAAGCTTCCCACTCTCAAAAGAACATCAAAACAACTGCCGTTTCTATTAAAAACCTTCGCTGTTTTTGCGGCTGCAAATATACACCCTCTTTTGATTCTAGCAAGTAAAAAATTAAGTTTTTTTTACTTTTATTTTTTTTTAGCTTTACTTCCTTAAAAAAACACCGTATCCCAATATTTAATGAACTTCTCACTTTACTCCGCAACCCTCGTTGTGTCTCAAAGCGGGTGCAAATATACTGCGGTTTTTTAGATGCACAACAATAATTTTAAATTTAATTATTTTTCAGGATTTCTTACAAAATCATCAAATCTCATCTCAATTTCAATCGAATTAGAGACATTCAGGAAATAATTCAGCATTTAAAAGGTTAAAAAGGAGGCGAAAGAGAATAACTTCAACAATAAAAATTAGAGAAAAAAGTTCCAAACCACACCAAAACGCACCAAAAAGTCGGTATAAGGATAGTCGGGAGCAACGAAGTTATTATTCTTATCTATTAGAGAATTTAAATGTTCTAGCTTAAAAAAGATTCGGGTTTGGTCTACTTTCCCATTAAAAAAGAAATCAACTACAGGATAATTCCCTAATTCAGCTGAGTTCTGCACATAAAATTCGGCTAAGACCGGATCGTAGGCATTCATATTATATTTGGTAAAATATTTAAATGTAAACCCGGTTTGCAGGTAAAGGGCCTTATCAAACCATTCATCTTTATAATATATGGTATTACGGGTTACAAATTCGGGCAGATTTAATACCGAAGCGCCATCCAGTACATTTTGATACATTAATGTATTATCTATGGCGAAAACACCAAAATCAAACTTTTTACTAGCTTTTAATTTTAAGTACCTAACCTGGTCTCCAGCCTGAAACGGCTTCACCAAAGTATCTTCATTTTCGGTGAAATAAGTGTAATTCTGAATTTGCGTTAATCTACCTTCTATATTAAGTAATTTTTTAGACCGCAATTCACCATAGATACTTTGCGTATTCACATTATCAAAATCGTTCTGCCAATTATAATTGATATAATTGCTTTGATAGAGCAGGAAATTGTAATTGGGCATATGGCTATTTTGGTTAAAACCAAACTGTAACCTGTTCTCTTTATCCAGGCTATAACCTGCTTCTGCTGCAAAATAGCTGCCTGTAAAATCTCCAGCCAGATTAAGCATAGCATCTGCCTGTACATCAAACCCGCCAATACTCTTTCTATACTCCCCGCCAATAGAATAATTTACGCCGGTAAGTTTATTATTAATGGTATCGTTTTCCCGGATATAAAAGGTCTTATATCCATATTCAAAATTTTTAACCGCGGCTTTGGCCTTTACTTCTCCCAGCGTTTTATTAGACCATTCTACATAACCTTCATTATAAAACTCAGTTAAACGTACACGATCTCTTAAATTTGCTCGCTGAAAAGAAGGACCAAAAATATCGTTTGCCGCATTGGTTTGAATAAAATCAAACTTTTTATAATCGTGGTTGAAGATATGCCCAACTTTTAGTGCATTTGAGGATAAAGAATCTGGTGCGGCCACCTGGTAATAATGGTCAAGATAGAAACGTTTCCCATACAGAGTGCTTTCAGCATTTTCAAATTTCATTTCTAGCAGGGAGCGATCTTCAAATTCCTCTTCCTTATCAATATATTGCTGACGTGCTAAATCTGAAAAACCACCATTTTCCTGATTGAGTAAATCGTGCGAAACAAAATGTGTTCTTAAATGATATTTTCTATCTAAAGTTTTATAAGTAAGTCCGAATCTAAAAATGCCGGTACTGGTAAGAATATTCTGATATCTCCCCAGGGCGCGAACTCCTTTATAAGCCACAGAAAAATTTAATCTTTCAGAGGTATTCATTGTAAACAATACATCCAATTGCTGGCCCTGTTCCGGTACCGTTTTAAAATAAGCTTCTGTGAACGGGGTGGGAACGTGATAATAGTTAATGTCTTCTACATCAAGAAAATTATAATGTCTTGCCTGCGCACCAAATTCAGGATATAGTTTTTGCGCATCAAAGTCCATCCCGAGACGGTTGTAGGTTTGTCCGGTATTAGAAAAAGGCAATAATTCAAAATTATCTTTACGGCGATAATTAAATTTATAATCTTTTTCTATGGTAAGCGTAGTGTCAACAAAAGTAGTGTCGTTAGCTACAGAAATTATTTTATAAGCTGAAATTGGGGGGTTGATGGTGTCTGTTGAACTTTTTTCACCCCTCTCATCGCCACTATTTTCCTGGGCTGATAAAAAATGAGTAGCAAACCCAATAAGAAAAAATAGAAAATAAAACCGCTTCATTTAAACTGAAATTAATAAGAATACCAAAAGTAATTTTAATATTTATTTTATTGGTATAAAACTTGAATGATTGTATATTACAAAAAAAACAATATGTATAAAAAAACACTATTATTTCTATTAATTCTTCCATTTTTTGTAACAGCACAAAATATAGAACTTCCTACCGATTATGTACGGAACACTTTATCTGGCAAAAATAATTTACCTAATAATGTAACAGGAAGCCCTTATATTGATGAAGAATTTAAAGAGGGAACAATTACCATCGGAGATAAACAGTTTGACACTCAAGTTCGTCATAATGGCTTAAATGACACTTTTGAAATTAAAAACAAAGATGGAGAAATCACTTCGCTCAATAGACTACCAGATTTACAAGTAGAAACGAATTCTGGAAAATTTGCTGTTTTCACCTACAACGATGAGAATGGAAATAAAAACCAAAGATTCTTCAAAATCCTTGCAGATAATGGAAATATTAAATTCTTAAAATTAGAAGGTATAGAGTATAAAGAAGGAAGAGAAGCTCAAAACAGCTATTCTCGTGATGTTCCTCCATCTCTAGATCCTTACGAAGAGTATTATTTAAAGGAAGGAAATAGGCCAGCGGAAGTAGTAAGATTACGTAAAAAGCACGTATTAAGATATATAGATGATAAGAAGGCATCAGACTATGCTAAAGCAAACGATTTAAAATTAAAAGATCCTGAAGAAGTTATACAACTAGTAAATGGGTATAATTAATTTCTAGTTACAGCAGAATTTTTTATTATTAGTCCGTCTATAAAAATTTAGACGGACTTTTTTTGTGCTATTACTACATCATAGTAGTAAATAATTATTTACTTACGAAATAGATAATATTTTCAACCGTAGGTTAGACTATACTAATTGTCAATTTAAAATGTCTTTTAAACCAAAGAGTATTTGAGATTTTGTTCTACATATCATCAAAAAAATGCCTGGGCCACATCTTGACGTGATTCTTTAACCATGTCAATGTTCTCTCAGAAAGTATCACCTATTACTATTGACTCATTCAATTTTAATAATGAATTAAAATAATACAGCACACATTTTCTCGAAATCAGTATCGATAGCATTATAAAGAATTTGATGTTTACGATGAAATAGTAAAAAATACTCTGAAAATATTTTTACAAACTTTTATTTCTCCCGCATTAAGGAAGCCCAATTCGGATAGGATAAATAATATGTCTCTATTAAATGCAATTCAGCTTATCTGAATAAAGATTCAATTCATTCAAGCAAGCTCCTTCTGGAAAGCCAGAATTTTAGTGGAATAAGCTGTTAGGCTTTAGTTAGGTATTCGAAAAAGCGTGGCTCGGGGTTATTTCCCCTCCTAGAATAAAAAAGGCTGTCTTTTCAGACAGCCTTTTCAATATTCAATTATAAAATAAGCTAAATCAATACTACTACTGTTTAGTTACCTGTAACCTATATTCACCAAAACTACCGGCACTTACAGTATGAGTAAGAAGGAAATTAATTTGATTAATACAGGTAAGCACTAAACCAGATCCAGCAACACTTCCAACACCATAATCCGGATCTCCTCCAAAATTATCATAGTGCCAGGCTGCTTGCCTATCTACTGTAACATTTCCTGTATTAGGATTCACAGAAAATACAACATCATAATTTTGGGCACCTTCGGCTTCAGGGTTAGGATGACCCGATAAGTTTTGCATAGTAAACTCATTATCACCAGGTCCGGCTACTATTTCAAATTCATCGTGCAACACAAATCCAAAACCATCTGCAGTAATAGAGTAAGTTCCAGGAATACTTGCAAGATCAACATTAGGACATTCTACTGTGAAATCAATATTTTGAGTATCCAAATTAAATGATTTAATCTCTGCTCCTTCAACGCTTTCTAGATTTAAAACTAAATTACTTCCAGCGGCGGGAAAAGTAGTACTAGCTGGAGTGCTAATGATAATATCCGTAGATAACTCTCCTGCCGGAATTACTGGATTCAAGGTTTCAATATTATAGAAAGACGGATCCATAGTGCTTGATGGGTCTACAGTTACAGTAACTTCCCTATCCATTGACGAACGTGTAGAAACACCAACAGTATATCTATTTTCTGTTTCTGCTACAGGATTAAATATCAAAGAATTGGCAGGCCCCTGAAAGGATGCAAACGATTCTCCATTTTCTACATCATAGACAATTGGATCATCTTGACACCCAACTATTAATGAAAATATCATTAATAGTAGCGGTAATTTATATAAAACTTTTTTCATTATTCTCTTTTTTTAATTAATAACCAGGATTTTGTTGTTCCCTTAGATCTGGATTCGCATTAAATTCTACAATAGGAATTGGGAAAGTGAATCTATAATCTGTTGGATCAAGAGTACAGGCATTATTGAATGCACAATCGTTTGGATCTTTTGAGACCTGCTTATTAGCTCTTTCGCCAAGTCTTTTAAGATCTAAATAACGATGGCCTTCAAAAGCTAATTCAATTCTTCGCTCTTCAACAATATCAGCAAAAGCTTCGGTTTGATTAGCATAATTTGGCAATGGAGTATCCATTGCAAATCTGGCATCTCTAATTCTCTTTATTAAAGAAGCAGTAGAGTTGGTTTCACCATTAAAATTCCCTGCATCTGCTCTGGCTTCCGCCAATATAAACAACATTTCAGAAGAACGGAAAATCTTTAAATCATTCATAAGAGGTCTTCCTTCTGACCCAGGATACTTATCTACAACAAGAACATCATTGGTTTGTCCCGTTGCAACATCTGAATAATTAGGATCTATTACTGACTCTGGATGAACAATAGCATCATATCTCACATCCTCAGGATCTAATTGATTGAATAAGGATCTACCTATTTCAAAATAAGGACCACCATTTGGACCTCTATTGGTAAAGGCGAATCTCGCTCCGGCCCAACCATAAGCCGGGGCAGGTGTACCTGTATTACCTTGCACATCGTAATTATCACCGATGGTTCGTTCTAATTCGAAAATTATTTCTTCGTCACTTTCATCGAACCAAATATTCTTATAAGCTGTAGTATCTGCAAGACCATATTTATTTAAAAGTTCTTCAGCAAGAGGACCAGCTACCGCATAATTTTCACGATACGCAGCCATTCTAGCTCTGAATGCAGTCAAAAAGTCCTGACTAACAAAAGTTGTACTTTCTTCAGTAGTTATTAAATCCTGAGCTCTTTGAATATCCTCATTAATAAAACCGAAAACTTCTCCATTAGTACTTCTAGTTAAGTTTTGGTCTATGGTAGGAACAAAATCTACTAAGAAAACTCCTAAAGCACTATCATCTGTATAATCTGTAGTGTAATAAGATTGAAGTTGGAAATGAGCAAACGCCCTTAAAGCATAGGCTTCTCCCAAAACAGTATTAAGCCTTTGTTGTTCTCCATCCCCTGGCTCTATATTTTGAGCAGCATCAATCACCCTATTTGCAGAGTTGATTGCACTATAATATTTAGTCCATAGAAAAGTAGGAGCATTAGAACCTGCGTTTAAAGTAAAGCCGTAATCCTGCAATCCCTGCCCTCCATTTTCAGTACCAATAGAAAGTTCATCAGTAAAAATAGCGGTAAAAGCAATCTCTGCAGTGATATCAAAATTATCATATACACCAAGTATACCCGCTTCTAAATCATCAACGTTCTGAAAAGCAGCACCTTCGTCCAGTCTTCCGGGTTGATCGATTTCAATAGCATCATTACATCCGGTTAAAAGGAGCAATGAGCATAAAAAGTAAAATATATTATGTTTTTTCATCTTTTATTTTTTTTTAAAGTCCAATTTCTACACCTACAGACATAATTCTTGGTGTAGGATAAAGTCTTGAAGTGTTAGATAATGCTTCCGCATCAAAACCTCTCCATTCAGTTAACGTAAATAGGTTTTCACCATTTAAAAACAATCTAAGAGAGCTTAAACCTGTACGATCTAAAAATTCTGAAGGTAATGCATATCCAATACTAGCAAATCTCAATCGTAAATAAGAAGCATCTCTCACATATCTATCTGATGCAACGGCAGACAAATTGGTAGCTCTTAGAGCAGGTATGTCTGTAACACGATTATCTGGAGTCCAGGCTCTATCTAAATCTCTTGTGTGTCTAAACTGCCCAATACTTGTTGGATCCTGAAATCCTGAAAGATCAAAATCGTATCTATCAACACCAACCACATAATTAAATTGAGATTGTAAAAAGAAACCTTTGTAATTCATATTTAAGCCAAAACCTCCGTTAAAATCAGGATAGATATTTTTATCAATCCAAACCCTATCGGTATCTGCGTTAGGATTCTCAGTTATCTCATCATTTGCATCTAAGAAAAGAAGGTTACCGTTTGTTGGATTCACGCCTGCATAGCGTATGGTATAATATTCAAATAATTTACCACCGTTTCTACCAGTACCAATCAATTCACCATCTTCTCTCGGAATATCTCCAAGTTCCTGCTTATTATAGTTTCCGTTAAAGAAAACATCCATATTAAACCCATCAGCTTGCGTACTCGAAAATACATTATACTTAAGGCTTAAATCTACCCCGGTGTTTGTCAAGGTACCTGTATTTGAATTCAGCAAAGTAGTTGCATTGATTGCAGATATTGGTGTACTTTGAAAAAGATCAGTAGTTTCCTTAACATATCCATCAACCGAACCTCTAAACCTACCATTCATTAATTCAAAATCCAAACCAACATTTGCCTGAGTCACAGTTTCCCATCTTAGGGTTGTATTGGCTATTTGCGATAAGAAAATAGAGTTTTGACCTCCATAACCTGGTCCGGTCGCAAATAAATTCTTAGTTAAATCTGGTGCCGAGAAGTATGTGTTTCCAGAAATTCGCTGGTTACCAGCGGTACCGTAAGAACCTCTAAGCTTCAGGGAATTAAAAACTGAGCCTTGCATAAATGCTTCGTTATGAATATTCCAACGAGCAGCTATAGAGTAAAAAGTACCCCATTTGTTACTATCGGCGAAACGGTAAGAGGCATCTCTTCTTAAAGTACCGGTTATACCATACCTTGTATCATAATCGTAATCAAATTGACCAAAATACGAGAATAAACCTGCATTTCTAATGGTTGCATTAGCCTGATCTATAAAAAAGTCATTCTCTGAATTATCATCTACAAAACCAGCACCATCTCCGGGATAAAAAGTTTTAAGGTCGATACCATCAGCTAAATAACCAAAAGATCTTAAGTGAGCTTTAAAATATTCCGAATAAACACCAGCATCGATAGTATGCAAACCAAATTGCTTGTTGTAATTAAGAGATACTAGTTGATTATATGTAAAAACTCTTCTTGTTTGTTGAGACTGGTCTCCGGCTAAAGGATTAGCTGCTCCTCCAAACAATATGGCATTAAAGGAATCTGATCTATTAGCTGAAGTAAAAATTTCGTTAGTATAATCAGCACTTATAGTTGTTCCTATAGACAAATCGTCTGTTATATCAAGGTTTGCATTAAAACTTCCAAGAATCTTAAGCTCTTCATCAAATCTTGTAAAGTTCATCAATTTATCCATTAAGAATAATGGGGTATTTGTGAAATTAACACCCTGCGCTAACTCAGCTCCAGATGTATAATCTTCAGGATATACATAAGGTACTGCTTGGTAAGCACCTAAAATAAAGTTTTGATTTACTCCTCCGGTTCCTACTGCGTTTGGTTCATTAGATTTTGAGTAGTTAATAGAGAAATTAGAACCATAGCTAAAATTTCCACCTTCAGATCTACCGGTAATATTATTTCTAATATTAAAACGCTTTAAATCTGATCCCTTTAAAATTCCTTCAGTATCATAATAACCTAAAGAAGTGAAAGAGGTTGTTTTGTCTCCACCGCTTGAAAGGCTAAGCGTATTATTTTTGGTGATTCCTGTTCTAAAAAACTCATCTGTCCAGTCAAAAGTTCTTGTATTAGCAATCTCTTCATCTGTTAAAGTAGTTCCTCTACCATTACCAAAAAGTCGCTCTAATCTTAATTGCTCAGGAGAACTTTTTAGGTCGTAATCATTATCCTGCAGAGTATTAAAAGATAGGATAGACGTTGCATTAATAGAAAGTGGCGAATTGAATGAGCCTTGTCTGGTCTCGATTATAACCACCCCATTAGCACCACGGTTACCATAAATAGCAGTTGCTCCAGCATCTTTCAAAACAGAAATCGATGCGATATCCTGCGGGTTTAAACTCCTAAAATTAGATTCATCAACCGGCACACCATCAATGATGAATAAAGGCTGAGTATTACCGTTAATAGAAGTAACCCCTCTTAAGTTAATGTTCGAAGCAGCTCCTGGTTGACCAGAACTTGTAGAAATATTCAAACCGGCAATCTGTCCAGACATAGTTTGAACAAAGTTTGCGTTAGGTCGGTTCTCTAAAGTTTCCGAAGAAATTGTCACCGAAGCAATACTGGATTTTTCCTTTGTAGCCGTACGGTAACCCTGCACAACTACTTCACCAAGTGCAGCAGCATCAACTTCTAGAGTAACATTAATAGTTTCATTTGCTCCTACTTCAATTTCTTGAGTAGCATACCCCACAAAACTAAATGTAATAATATCACCTTGATTTGCCCTAATTGAGTATTGACCATCAAAGTTGGTTTGAGTTCCGGTTCCTGTGCCATCCAGAACAATGTTCACCCCTGGTAAGGGCAAACCATTATCATCGACAACGGTACCCGTCACCACTTTTTCCTGTGCAAAAGTAAATTGCACTACAAACGCTAACAGTAGCGTAAGAATTCCATGTAATTTGTTTTTTATTATTATTTAAATTTGAATTAGCCTTTGCCAAAAATCATAATAAAATCTTAATAAACCAAATGATTTTTTAATTGAATTATCATTCCTCATATTAAAATATCTTTAAAAGATGTAAAATATCAGACCTTTGAAGCCTTATTTTTTTACGAATTCAACAAAAATATACAAAATCGACAGCACGAGGCTAGAACAACTTTATATCAATTTTAATACGAAAAAGGCAATAATCGAAAGAATATACTATGTATGCATTGCATTTTAAAACCTTCCCTGTACAATATATACGAAGAAAAAAGGATAATAGTTTTGCGTAGAACCGGGATTCTTACAACTTTTGCATTATGCTAAAAATGTTTAACCTACCTTGCCAGGTAGCCGGCACCGATGAAGCCGGCCGTGGTTGCCTTGCCGGGCCCGTAACAGCTGCTGCGGTTATTCTTCCGAAGAAATTTAAAAATAAACTGTTAAATGACTCTAAACAAATTAAGGAGGTAGATCGCAACAGTCTTAAAGAAATTATAATAAACGAGGCGCTTTCTTATGGAGTTGCACACGTATATATGGAGGAAATAGATAAGATAAATATATTAAATGCTTCTATTTTAGCAATGCATCGCGCCATAGAACAATTACACTGTGAACCCGAACATATCATTGTAGACGGTAATAAATTTAAACCCTTTCGCAATATATCTCACGATTGCATAATAAAAGGTGATGGAAAATTCCTTAGCATTGCTGCAGCTTCAATATTAGCCAAAACCGCGCGCGATGAATTTATGAAGAAAATACACCAGGAATTTCCGATGTATAACTGGCAAAAAAATAAAGGATATCCCACAAGGGAACACAGGCAAGCAATAATGGAATTTGGAAGTACTCCTTATCATAGAAAAAGTTTTAAACTCCTGCCAGAGCAACTTAAACTTACCCTATAACTTATATATTTGTTGAAAATCCCGACAATTCATGAAGAAAAGTCTCTTCACATTTTTGAGTATCCTTTTATTATTTTCCTGCCAAAATGGGGAGAAAGTCAAGAATCTTAGTGATTTTATTCCAAACGATGCGGCGCTAATTATCCAAACATCTAATCTAAAGCAATTTCAACAAGATTTGAAGGCGCTTCCCTTTTTAAAGGAAAATTCCCTTAGTGCAAAAAGTAGTATTCAAAACGATCTGGGATTTTTAAAATATGCCGACAGCCTTACCGAAAGCATTATTAGTATTTCGGTTTCTAAAAATTTAAAATTCACTTATACCATAATAATTAAACAGCAACCTAATTTTCAATTAGATTCCATTCAAAATAAATCTGTTGAAAATATAAAAGCGGAAGGTTTAAATTACCAAAAGCTAAGCTTAGAAGGAAATGAGTTTTTTATTTCAGAAGAAAATACACCATTTATTATTTCAAATTCTGAAACAAAATTAAGGCAAATCTTAAAAAAAGAGAATCTTCTTAAAAACGAAGGTTTCGAGAAAGCTTATAAAGCGATCGCGCCTAAAAAAACTTCCCTGATTATAAATCACGCCAGGCTGGAAAACTTTCAGCAAAGTCTATTTCCTAACTTAGATTTGGAAAATGTAAAGAATTACGCGGGTTGGAGTGCCGTAGACCTGGAATTTTCAAAAAGTGGAATTTCCTTTAATGGACTCAGCATTCCAGATGGTAAAAAGAACCTTCATAAAATTCTTTCAAATGCCGGCACGGTATCTATAGAATTCGCCAAAGTTGTTCCGGAAAAATCAGGTGGATTTGCTGCTTTGGGCTATCAAAATCCAGAAAACTTTCTTCAGAATTTAAAAGAATTCAGACAAGATTCTATTGAAAAACCTGGAGACAGAATCATATTAAACACACAGGAAGTCGGAATTATTCTAGCTGAAGAAAACTCTTTATTCGCAATAAAAACATTAATAACCAAAGAAGCTACCGATTTAATTGCTGGCTTTGCCAATTTAGAAGAAAACTATCGTGACTTTCCTATATATAAGGTAACGCAACCTGATGTTTTTAATGAACTTTTTAGTCCCTTCTTTAATCCTAAGTCCACAGATTTTGCGGCTGCAATTGACCAATACATCGTATTTACCGACAACATACCTCAACTTCGCGAGTTAATTGCCGATTATGTAAATAAAAATACCCTGGCAAACCAGGTTTACTATAAGGACAGCGAGAAAAACCTGGCGCAAGAATCTTCTCTACTCATTGCCGGCAAAACAGCACAATTAAAAAATAAATTAGCTGAGGCGGTTTCTAAAGAATTTAGTGCCGAAATGGAAAATCTAAATTTCGGTAAGCATAAACTGGCAATCCTGCAATTGGTAGAGGAAGACGATTTTGCCCATATTCATGGGAGTTTCGAATCACAGAACGAGCAAAATAATTCAAATAATAAAACCGAAGAAATGCTTTCGGTAAACCTGGAAGCCGAATTACTTACCGAGCCCGTTTTGGTGAAAAATCACCTGAATAATCAAATGGATATTGTGGTTCAGGATATAAATAACACCCTTTACCTTATCTCCAATAAAGGGACGATCTTCTGGAAGAAGAAACTTAAAGGGCCGGTCTTAGGAAAGATTAAACAGGTAGATCTTTTTAAAAACGGAAAATTTCAGCTCACTTTTGCCACTCCATATTCCATAGAAGTTTTAGATAGAAATGGAAATACCGTAAAACCTTTTCCGCTAAAATTTAAAGATGAAATCACGCAGCCTTTGTCCTTATTTGATTACGATAACAACCGGAAATACCGCTTTTTGGCCACGCAGACGGACGAAGTTTTTATGTATGATAAAACCGGAAAAAGTGTAAAAGGATTTGATTTCAGGAAAACCAATTCTGAAATTCTAATAGCTCCAAAACATTTAAGAATCACCAACAAAGATTACATCGTATTTCCTGAAAAATCTGGGAAGCTAAATATTCTGAGCCGGCAGGGAGAGCATCGGGTAAAAGTAAAAGAAAGCATAGATTTTTCTGAAAATGAATGGTATGAGTTTGAGAATGATTTTGTTTCAACCAATGCTGAAGGAAATCTTGTAAAAGTGACGCAAAATGGGTCAGTAAATATAGAAAAGACCGATTTTAGCGAAAATAATAGTATAGTTGCAAGACCTAATCTACTGGTTAGTCTTTCAGAAAACATTTTAAAGATAAAAGGAAAAGAAATAAGCCTGGATTACGGACTTTACACCGCACCGGAAATCTTTTATGTAAATAATAAATACTACATCAGTTTAACCGATCTACAAACACAAAAGGTATTTGTATTTGATAGCAATGCAGAACTTCTTACCGGTTTCCCGGTTTATGGAACTTCAGGAATTAATTTAGACAATGCAGATATAGATCAACGTCCAGAATTTATAGTAAAAGGAGGTGATAAAGAGATTTTAATGTATAAGCTCTAATTAAATTCAGCCTCAAATAATTCAGCAAAATGTTTTAAAATCTTCTCCTGCACATCGGCTAAAGGAATTTCCTTTTTCCCGAGTTCTACATTTAAAGAAGTAACCGCTTTACCTTCTATTCCGCAGGGAATAATATGATCAAAATAGCCTAAATCGGCATTTACATTTAAAGCAAAACCATGCATAGTTACCCAGCGACTGGCGCGAACGCCCATTGCACAAATCTTTCGGGCAAAAGGTGTTCCCACATCAAGCCAAACTCCTGTTTCGCCTTTACTTCGTTCCGCTTTCAGACCATAATCGGCAAGCGTAAGAATTATAGTTTCTTCAAGAAACCGTAGATATTTGTGGATATCGGTAAAAAAATTATCCAGATCCAGAATGGGATAGCCTACCAATTGCCCCGGCCCGTGGTAGGTAATATCCCCACCGCGGTTAATTTTATAATAAGTTGCCTGCTTTTTCTCTAACTCGTCTTCAGAAATAAGCAAATTTTTTATATCACCACTTTTCCCCAGGGTATAAACGTGCGGATGTTCTACCATTAAGAGGTAATTGGGAGTAATTTCACTTAAGCCCTGCCTCCTATTCTTAATCTTAATATCGAGAATTTCTTTAAAAAGACTTTCCTGGTAGTCCCAGGTCTCTTTATAATCTTTATATCCTAAATTCTGTAAATCTATTTTCTTGTTCATACACCTTTTCCTGGATTATTCAGAATAATTAGTGCAGCGATTACGCCCGGAATCCACCCCAAAACAGTAAGGATCAGAACTATTAATATAGAACCACACCCACGATCGTAAACCGCTAGCGGAGGAAATAAAACAGAAAGAATAACACGCCAAACACTCATTTATCTAAAGCTATTACCAAATTATACCGCAAAGATAAGATTATAAATAGAGAAAACTTATTTCATAAAGAAGTGCATTTTCACCTTCCAAATTTTATCAAAAATTCAGGTTTGTATCGCATTGGTTGGTAGCCACATAGTCACTATATTTGCACTCGTTTTGCCAAAGCAAGCAATTAATTTAAATACGAGTATGCAATTATCTGAACAGGAAATAGTAAGAAGAGAGAAGCTTTCTGCATTAAGAAAAGCAGGTATTAACCCGTATCCGGCAGATTTGTTCCCGGTGAAGGACACCAGCAAAGCAATTAAGGAAAATTTTGAAGAAGGAAAGAAAGTGGTGATGGCCGGGAGATTAATGTCTCGCCGTATCCAGGGAAAAGCCTCTTTTGCCGAAATACAAGATTCTAAGGGAAAGTTACAGGTTTATTTTAATCGTGACGAAATTTGTACCGGTGAAGATAAAAGCAAATACAATGATGTATATAAAAAGTTGCTGGACATTGGCGATTTTATAGGAATTGAAGGCGAACTTTTTAAAACCCAGGTTGGGGAAATGACTGTGATGGTTAAGGATTTCACTTTACTGAGCAAATCCATTCGTCCTTTGCCACTTCCTAAAACCGATAAAGAAGGAAATACCTATGATGGTTTCACCGATCCCGAACATCGTTATCGCCAACGTTACGCCGATTTAGCCGTAAACCCGAAAGTTAAAGAGATCTTCGTAAAGCGTACAAAATTGTTCAACGCAATGCGAAACTTCTTCAATGAAAGAGAATATTTTGAGGTTGAAACTCCAATTTTACAATCTATTCCCGGTGGTGCTGCTGCAAGACCATTTGTGACACATCATAACGCATTAGATATTCCGCTTTATTTAAGAATCGCTAATGAATTATATCTGAAAAGACTAATCGTTGGTGGATTTGACGGCGTTTATGAATTCTCAAAAAACTTCAGAAATGAGGGAATGGACAGAACTCATAATCCCGAATTTACAGCGATGGAAATCTATGTAGCCTATAAAGACTACAATTGGATGATGAATTTCACCGAAAAACTGCTGGAACATTGTGCACTTGCGGTAAACAATACCACCGAAGCTGTTTTTGGAGAACATAAGATCGACTTTAAAGCGCCTTACAAACGCGTAACAATGACCGATTCTATCAAGGAATTTACCGGATTCGATATTACGGGAAAATCTGAAGCTGAAATTAGAAAAGCAGCGGAAGATATGGGAATTGAAGTTGATGAGACTATGGGGAAAGGAAAACTCATTGATGAGATTTTTGGTGAAAAATGTGAAGGAAATTATATCCAACCAACCTTTATTACCGATTATCCAAAAGAAATGAGTCCGCTTTGTAAGGAACATCGCGAAAATCCTGAACTCACCGAGCGTTTTGAATTAATGGTTTGTGGTAAGGAAATCGCAAATGCTTATTCCGAATTAAATGATCCTATAGACCAGCGTGAGCGTTTTGAAGAGCAATTAAAACTGGCTAAAAAAGGAGATGACGAAGCAACCGAGTTTATAGACCAGGATTTTTTAAGAGCCCTGGAATATGGAATGCCACCAACATCTGGTCTGGGAATAGGAATGGACCGATTAATTATGTTCTTAACCAATAATCAATCTATCCAGGAAGTTTTATTCTTCCCACAAATGAAACCGGAAAGAAAAGCTGTTGAACTTAGCGAAGATGAAAAAGCGGTATTTCAGTTATTAAAAAGCGATGAAATTCAAGAGCTGGATACCATAAAAACCAAGTCTGGTTTAAGTAATAAAAAATGGGACAAAACCCTGAAATCACTTAGAAAACATAAAATGATAGATGTTTTTAAAGATGATGAAACTATGAAGATAAAAGCGGTTTAATATTCAGAAAAGTCTTTAGAAATCAACTAAACAATAGTTAAAATAAGACTTTTCTAACTTTATTTTTTAAACCTTTTTAAGATAAATCAGTCAAAAGATCACCAAATGGTGGTCTTTTTTCGTTTTTGTAGCTTTCGCTTCAGAAAATCTATCACTTCAAATTAATCACACAAACCAAAATTTAACTTTATGACCAAACGATTTACGCATAAGCTATTCTTAGTAGCCTTATCGGTTTCGGTTTCCAGTTGTGCGGTTTTTCAGCCTGAAAAATCTTCTGCTGATGCCTCCAAAAAAGAAGCCTCAAAAAAGAATGGTGACCTGGAACCCTACACCAAAGTAATTACTAAAGATGCTAAAAGCGACGAAGGTTTATTCACTGTTCACCGCGTAGACGATAAATATTTTTACGAGATCCCAGATAGCCTGTTTAACCGTGAAATGCTTACCGTAACAAGAATTGCAAAAACCGCCACTGGAATTGGTTTTGGAGGTGGAAAACAAAATACACAGGTACATCGCTGGCAGAAAAAAGACGGTCACGTTCTTTTAAGAGTGGTTTCCCACGAAATATATGCTGCTGATTCTCTCCCTGTTCACGAAGCAGTAGTTAATTCTAATTTTGAACCCGTTTTACAACGTTTTCCGGTCAAAACTGTAGGAAAAGATTCAGTTAACAAAACAACCGTAATCGAAGTAACAGATCTTTATACAAAAGATGTAAAGGCATTGGGACTAAGAGAAGGTTCAAGAAAACAATATAAAGTTTCGCGTTTAGACGATAGCCGTTCTTATATAGATACTATTCGCAGCTACCCTGAAAATATTGAGGTTAGACACGTAAAAACTTATAGTGCAGGAGACCCGCCTTCTAATGAGAGCACCGGTTCAATTTCTTTAGAGTTTAGTAATTCTATGATCCTGCTTCCAAAAGAACCAATGAAGCGTCGTTATTTCGATCAGCGTGTAGGCTGGTTTGCCCGCGGACAAACAGATTATGGGCTTGATGCTCAAAAAAGTAAAGAAGTAAAATATCTTGACCGTTGGAGACTTGAAGTAAAAGAGGAAGACAAAGAGAAATTTAAAAATGGCGAATTGGTTGAACCAAAAGAGCCAATTATCTACTATGTAGACCGCGCCACTCCTAAACAATGGGTTCCTTATATTAAACAGGGAATTGAAGATTGGCAGGTTGCTTTTGAAGAAGCCGGATTTAAAAATGCGATTATCGCTAAAGATCC
>VMHT01179327.1_pt1 | contig 16681 bp, 19 predicted proteins | sample 4693611 | NCBI WGS metagenome assembly VMHT01 (sample SAMN12280063, study PRJNA550983) | marine metagenome | isolation source: seawater sampled from same location over 5 years 0.02-0.2 micron viral filtrate | place: USA: collected off the coast of southern California halfway between the port... ... | reverse complement strand
GCAGCTTCAAGACGAATACCTGAACTAGCGTTAAATTCAAGACCACCGGAACCATCAAGAACAACTTGAATACCGTCATTGTCTTTGGTCAAACCACTGTTTGCTTTGATCTCAACAGCAAGATCAGAAACGGCAGCAGAACCATCGTAAGAACTCATGGTTAAACCTGAGTTGTTAGCAACAGAAAGAGCATCGAGGCTTGAACCAAGATCCTTTCCAGAAATTGTTTTAGCAGCTAACTTGGCGATTGGGATTTCACCCGCATCAATTTGAGCCACAACATTAGCAGCGGTTGCATCATCAACATCAGTTGAAATAATGCCTTCCTCTGCTTGAATTGAACCAGACAATATTGCTGGTCCTAATTGAAATTTATAAGCCATATTATATCCTCCGAAATAAGCTTAAAGAGCACAAGGCCCTTCATACATAAATAGATATTAAAATGCCATTTCGACCTAATGTATGAAGAATTTTCCTATGCCATTGGTATAAATATTTACCGATGAATAGGGGCTTTTAAGAATAATTGAGGATAAACCATCAATAGTGTCAGAATTGCTAGTTTTTACTATAATATTATGATTATTTGCATTTCCGCTTTCGTCTTTAATAACAAAATTTTGTCCCGCTTCGCATGCGGTAGCAGCCGGTAAAGTCATGGTAAGAGAGCCGGTAACTGATGGGTGACCGGTTAGAACCCCTATTAAGTAATCAAACTCCTGCATCTGGTAGTCTGCGGTTTTTGTTATTCTCATGTAGGCGATTCCGCCATTGAATTTTGTCTGGAAGGCTCCGACATTAAAGACAAATCCTTGATCCATCAATATTCCTCTATTTAGGAGGTGGAGATGTCCGACATGGAATCCCTTTGAAGCACTTCCTGACCCGAACCTTAAACTACCATTTGCCACACTTAGTGACTCTCCGCCGAAATATACTGTGCTGCTTGAGACATATAGTGATCTCCATTGTTTGTCTGGAGATCCAAGATCGTAGACATTTGTTTGACTAGGCAGCATATGCCCTGTCAGCGTTAACCCTTCTCCTACGCTACCACTACCGCTAACTTCCAAACGCTTGTTAAATGTAATAGAATGATGCGAAGTTGTCTCGTTGGTTGATATGCTACAATTAGCGCCCAGATGGAGAGAGCCAGAGCTAAGGTATACAGCGTCCCATCTATTGTCGGGTGAGCCAAGAGAAAACACACCAGACCCGGAGGGTAAAATTGAACCCGTAATGGTCATTGTGCCGGTCAAATCAAGAATTGTTCCGTCAAAAGTAAGATTTCCAGAGCCGGACATTGTTCCGCCTGAGGAGTGGAACTGTAATGAATTGTCTGGTCCTAGCGCGTGGTTCACGGAGGAGGTCACGATCAAGTTACCAGAAGAGTCTAGTCCGATAAAACTACCCATACCAGCAAGAGAGCCAGATGTGGGGTTTAAAATTTTTAATCCAACTGAAGCCGTTATGCCGCTAGATGCCACTAAGGTAGGAACATTTAAAGTTTCAGATGAAGCATCAAACGAAAAATTAGAATTTGCGTTTAATCCTGTTTTACCTTCGATGGTTTTATAAAAGGGGATTCTACTTACAGCCGAGTTTTGTAATGGGAATTGCTCTACATTTTCTAGACCGGAGCCGTCACCCGAAAAAGACCCGCTCTGAATTACACCAACAGACGAAACGCTTCCGCTTAGAACATTGTAACCCATACATCAAGCCTCCTGTTAGAAAATAAACCAGTTATCCACTCCGTTTGAGTAGAGAGTTAATGCAGGATTGTCGCCTGTTAGACTATATGTGCTTTCTCGGTCAATATTTTGACCTCCTGATGCCGAAACTGCTATCTTTTTTGATTCAACTCTTGTTGTGCCCGTCTCATCTTTGATGATTAAAGTCTTGCCAAAACCAGCAACGGCTGCTGATGGGAGCGTGATAGATGTATAGTTAGCATGAGAAACACCAATAATGCTATCGTAAGCCTGGACCGTGTGTGGACTTGTTGACAGGTGATAATAATGCTGTCTTAGCCCACCGGATACAATTGCTACCGACCCAGTAAAGATATGCTGATCTCCACTGTCGTCTCCAAAGTTAGTTCCACCCGAAGAGCTTAGCTCTATCTTATTTGTGTGAATCACGTCAAACGTATGAGCCTGTAGTGTTCCACTAATAACCATTGTACCGGTTAAAAACAAATGATCAGTTGCCTGATCGAAAGTAAAGTTTCCACTACCAGTTAATTCACCATCCGCAGCTTTCAAATACTGTATTGCTTTTGCCGGCCCTTCGCCGGAAACCGCCCCAGATAAATATGCCCATCCAAAATCTGCCATTGTTACTTCCTATTGTTATGCACTTGTATCAACCGTCAATTGATAATAAAAGAGTGTTGCCCTAACAGCACCAGCAGACGGCGTACTATTACACGTAATAACTAAATTTTGAGCACTAGTAATACCGCCGTTGCCGCTAAAATTATCATTACCAGCATTAATTGCAAACGTAAGATTATCATTAGCCTGTTCCAAATCACCATCACCCAAAGTGCTTCCACCAGTATTACCAAATAAGCCGGTTACAGCGGTGGTTCCAATTTTAGTGATGTGTTTAGCACCATCATCAACTTGAGTGGTGACCAATATATGTAAAGCTAATGGGATAGCATTGGCAGGAAAGAAGTTATTTGAAGTAGTCTCAGCACCACTAGTACTTAAAGTTATCGCAGTCTCTTTTATTCTCAAACCGATTGCCGCACCATTTGCTCCACCTGTTGCTTTCATCATCTCAAAAATACCAGCAGCTCCAGCATCTTGCTTGAGGTCCAATAGTGTAGCATTTACACCATCAGTATTATTATTGTGAATAGTTACAAGTGATCTAGTTCCATTATCATCAGAATCAGAAACAAGGTTCAAGATACCACCAGTTGTTAAGCCATCAGCAGTAACATCTAAAACATTAGCGGTTGTAACGGCGTCTGCCGTAACATCAAGCACGTTTGCGTCAATGTTGGCAGCGTTAATATCGACAGCGATCTTGTCTGTGTCGTTACTGTTAAGCTGCAACAGAGGAACTCCAAAGGCTCCTGCTGTAGCGTTATTTGTAATTTCTAAAGTTGCAGCGGGATCGTTAACAGAGTCCCCAATTGAAACTCGGTTATTGGCTGCATCAACAAATAGCATGTGTGTTTCATCGCCCGATTCAACTCGGAAGTCGCAATCAATTGATGCTTCATTTACTATTACTTCACAAGGTGTCGAATTGCCGAAATCCTCTCCACCGATTGTTAAAAGCTCAACCAATCCAGCAGCCCCAGCAGTCCCACCAGCCATGACTTTAAATCTAAATTCACCAGCTTCATCTCCGCCTGTCTTATCGGAAGAGTGAACTGTAAATTGTCCGTAAGTTGTGGCGTTGTTGCCAGAGTCTATACCATTAAATTTAATTCCACCTAGCACATTGTCATCAGCCTCTCCAGCATCATCGCTAGGTGCCTTTGTGAATGACATTATTGCACCATCATTACTATCGCTAGCTGTGGTATTTTTTAATTCTAGAGTTGGTTTCTGGGATGTCGCAGATGTTATTGTTATAGTGTCGGATGTTATCGTCACCGAATCGCCGTCAAGTGTAAGAGCACCAGAGGCGTCTATATCAAGCGTTGAAGCGTCAACATCAATCGCAACATCTGTGTCTCCGCCTATTGTGATAGACGATCCATCTATCGTTACTGCTCCGGCTGCATCAATATCAAAGGCCCCATCCACGACAAAACCAACATTAGCAGCCGCTGCTGCTGTGTCGACGGTTGTAATAGTAAGAGTCCCATTAGCACCAGCAGCAATTGTTGCGGTATCTCCGGAAGAGGGTGTCATTACAATTGAGTCATCAGTAATAACTGTTGACCCGACTGTTACACCGGCATCGCAAGTAAGAGTACCAGCACTGTCTAATGTCATTTGTTCTGTCAATGTTCCATTTAGAGAAGTTGAAAATACCATATTAGAATCTTGTGTCGCTGCCGTTGCTGTAAACGCCGCTTCTTTCTTTACTGCTATCTTGGCTGCGTCAACAGCATTTCCACCGGTGTCTTCAAGGTCGAACTGTAAAGAAACAATACCTGTTGTGTTGTTAGCATCACTTTCATTTTTAAGTTTGAGGGCAACAAGTTCACCGTCAGTGTCTTTTGATATTATCTGCCCTTCAGTGAAAGTGTTTGCTGCACTAGTAGAGGCCCCACTAGAGCTAACAGAATCAGAAACCCATTTGGCACCGTCGTATTTTAAAAATTCTCCGGTTGAAGGAGAGTCTTGACCAATTTTCGTTACGTTTCCTGATGCGTCGATTGTAATAGCGGCCGTTCCGCCTGCTTCTTTGATTGAGCCACCATCGTCAAGCGTTAAGTCTCCGTCGACTGTGATGTTGGTTACTGTTGCTGATGCGCCTAGTGCTGAAGGTGATGCCTTAAAACTTCCCATAATTAATTACTCCGTGATTCCTGAACCGGTAAGGTGATACATGCGCTCAGTTGGTATGCTTGTCAACTCAGCAAAAATTTGATATGTTGTGCCGCCACTAGCACCGCAGGATAAATAAATATTTTTTGATCTGACATCAACAGTCATTGATCCATCGCCCTTCGGAACTGTTATAAAGTGACTAAGGGCAATTACATCGGCAGTGTCTGCAATATTCTGTTCACCAGTTGCGCCATTGAGTGTGATTTCAGTAACCCCTGAGCCGCTTTGAAAATGTATCCTCATATCATTAGAAGCGCCCGTATTAATTACAGTTATTGATCTGCATACATAGGGAAACTCTATCATTTGACATTTATTGGCCCCGCTTATCGTAGAACCAGACATAAATGGATGTCCTGATATCTGATAAGAACCTACGTTTCTTAAGCCTGCTGTATATTTAAAATTTGATGACATTATTATTTTTCTCCAGTCTTCTTATAAATAGTCATTTGTTAGCTTTTGCTAATTCCTTTGCCCTTCTTCTGTCGGAGCGTTTTTTTGCTCTGCGCTTCTTATCTGAGGGTTTTATAAATCGCTGCTTTTCTTTTACTTCGTTTATAATACCTAATTTTTTAACTTTCCTGTTAAATCTCTTAATCAATCTCTCGGCACTCTCATTCCTACGAGGCCTGACAACTAAATTCGTGGCCATTACTTTTTCTCCATTAATCTTTGTGACATTGCAAATGCTTTTTCTCCAAACAAACCAGAGATATCAACACCCGGATCATTTGGTGCAACATCAGCTAGTGGTCCATTTGCTTGTCCTTGTGGTGAAGCTGCTGGAGCCGGAGTTGTGCCTTCAAATATGTTGACTCCTCCGTAGGCATCCTTGCCAATGGCATCAAGCAATTTTTTCTTTCTCTGTTTTAATTGTTGAGTGTTGTTTTTTCTTGGTTTAGGTGGTCTTATTTTTGTTTCAGTTATTTGTTGCTTTCCACTCAGTCCACCAGCAACTTCTTTTATGATATGAGAAAGAGCACCGTCTTGCTCAAAAATAACTTCCTTGATGCACTCTTTTATCAGAGGTTTCAAGATTTTTTTCAATTCATTTTTATTCATTAGTCTCTCAGGATTTTATCAAACAGATCGTTTATAATTAGATCTTTCTTTTCGTTTAGTTTGTTTTCATATACCTTTACGGAAGGTGAAAAGCTTTTTTTCTCTGGATACATGTAGGCATTCGGGGTAGAGGGCTCTGAAACAATGTCAAAGCAAATTAGCTCAAAATCCTCTTGGACAATAGTTTCTCCAAGCTGTTCTTTGACAGAGCCAAGTCCGCGAGACGAAATACCTAGTTTAACACCGTTGTTGATCAAATCTTTTAAAATGCGTCCCGAAGGTGTGTTGAGAACTTTTATTTTGCCCATCACATCTTTGCCGTTCCACCACATATCAACAACAATGTGAGAAGCGTTTCTTAAATTAATAACAGAATCATCCGGGTGATCTAATTCACCTAGTGCTCTGTTATCCTTTATTAAATTTTGATAATTCTTTATTTCTCTTTCTAAGACCTTGCAGGGGTAAACTCTACCGTTTCCGTTTTTCTTTTCACAGGTCTGCATCCTACCAGAAAGGTAAAGGGCGCCATTAGCTACCTCTCTCTTCTCCCTTTCGGTTAGAAGATCTTGGCAAATGCCATCCTTACATAATTCATAATATTCTGTCAATAATTTTTTAGCCATTTTCTTTCCTTATTGCGGGCGCTACCCGCTTGAGTCAGCTTCCGGAACAACAACGTCGAACAGGTTGTAACATCCATTTTTTAGTCATCTTTAACTCCAATTTGTATGCCGTCATCTTTAACCACCATGGAAAGCAGATAAGAAGTCCCAGCAGAAAGCCAACCGCAAATAAAAAAATTAGCGATTGTGTAATCAAAAGTAAATAGTTCGGTTCCAGCGTTTATCAAAAAAAGAAAACACCCAGTCCAAAATCCTACACAAAGAGGACAATGGAATAGAGTATTCCACTTTTTACTATAATCTTTCGGTGGTCTTAAGTCTTCGAAAATCTTGCCGTAGACCAAAATAAAGGTCAAGCCATAAGAGGCAAGAACAAAGTAAAGTAATTCCATTAAATCTCCTAATAGGTATACCTTCCGTAGTAGTACGGAGAAAACATACCACGTTGTAAAATTCCACCCTTTTCCTCTTCATGGGGCACCTCTCCTAATTCAGTAGAAAATTCATCATCCGGGTTGAGCAAATGATCATCCATCATGTCGTCATGAGCTTCATTTGATTCATAATAGGGTTTCTCTGTGTTTAGCCACTCGCTAATTTGATATAAAACATAATCAACGGTCTCTGGCTGTTTGTCGCCTTTCATTTCAAGCATAAGCCCTTCCATAGATCCATAAACGTTGCCACCTTGAATAGAGTCATATGCAATTACGCCTTGCTTCCTAAGATAATTAAATAATCTATTTTCGGCACCGTAAACAATATCAGACATCATATCTTTCGCAAAAGCTACAATTTTCTTTTTTTCGACTAATATCATAATATCAATGTCATTATGATCGAATATCATATAGTCGCCATTAAGGGCACGACGAAGTTTTATTTTAAACTCGTACACTTGCCTTGATGGGTCGCTTATGTTAACGCGAAGAGGCGCATCGTTAACTTTAACTTTTACAGTTCTGTCAACTACAACAGGTATTATTTCTTCGGGTTGGATTTTAATTATTGGCATTATTTCTTAACCTCTTCTACCAAGTCTTGAATGTAAAATACATCTTTAACTAGCTGTTCTGTGATCGGCATATTTGAAAACTCGCTTAATTTAACTAAAACACGCTCTAATTTAGGCAAAATAGTATCATTTTTGGAGTTTTTTTGGTTTTCCGTAACAACCCCTATCTCTTTTCTAAGTCTTGAAATTTCCTCGTTTAAGAACGATTTAAGGCCTAGTCCGTTATCTGAAAATGATACAATATAATTCGTAAGCAAATCCTTTTGCTCTTTTCTCAAAGTTTTTTCATATGTTTTATTAAATTTATTAACAAAAGTTTTGTATGTTAAATTATCAATGTGCTTCATCTCTTCTTTGATAAGTTTTTCTTTTGTTAAAATCTGCATCAGTCTTGCTTCAATTATTAATCTAGATTTTGCTTTCAACTTAGAATCAAAGAACGTGCCGATTGAAGCAATATTTTTATAGTTTGAAATAAAATTTGCAAATGCCGATGGCGACAACGTCTCGTTCATTGTTTTTATAAGATTTGTTTGTTGATTGAAGATATCTTTTCGGTCTAAATCGTGAAAGTCTTTTCGAGTCTCGACTAGAAATCTCTGTGCAAACTCTTTTGAAACTTTTTTAGAATCCATAATTGATCGGTAAACATCCAAATCTTGCTTGAGCACAGACCCCTTATAAAAAAATTCTTTTATAATTGATATGATTTGATTTTTTCTTTGATGTTGTTGTCTTACAACTGATTTCGTGAGCTCTTTTACAAGACACTCGTAAAGAAAAGCGGTATTTCTTTTCTTATTGTGTTTCATCTTCATCTTGATTCCTCTTGTTGTTAACTTTTAATCCTTCTAATAATACTGAGATTTCATCTCTTGTATTAAATAGTTTGCCTTCTTCAATAACGTGAGATTCCATCACACCTTTGCCCATTTGTCTTAAATTTGAGTCATATTTGTGAGCTTGGTTGAGTCCGTCCGAGTATCCTTTCCATTTGGACCGAAAGGTGTTGCCGTATTCACCGGTTGCCATACTTTTCATTTGTCTTTGTCGACCACCGCCCTTACCATCTTTCTTTTTTACATTGTAGGGTCCTCGCGGCTTACCGGTCTTATCCTTGTTTGCTTGCCTGGTATATTTCTCTGCGGATGCTTTGACCCACATGTCGTCTCTCTTTCCGGGTGCTGCTAAGAGAACATCTTCATCCCCTCCTGCTGCTGGAGTTTCTGGCTCATCGCCTGTGGCAGCAACCTCAGTATCAGCGGCATCATCTCCGCCCTCATCTCCTAAGCCAAGATCGCCAAGCCCACCAGCGTCACCGGCATCACCAGCGGCACCAGCGCCACCTGCTGCTTCAAGTGAGGCCATAAACTTTCTATCAAAAAACATTTCTCGCTGCATCCTGAGAAATTCTTCTTCTGATATGCCAAGCATGTTTTCCGCTACCCATCTCTTGGAGAAATAATTCTCTGTTGCTGCGCCTGCTGCTTCAAATTTAACCTTCCAGTGCTCTAGCTCTTGTAGCTCTGCAATCTTTGATGGATTGTTGAGACCTAGCTTGAACGAGAGTAAATCGTCTCCACGATAACCTAAAGTAAAGAGATGAATAATTCCTATCTTTTCCAGTTCAGATACGATAGAACGTTGAAGTCTTTGAATTGTTCTAGCAAATCTAATATCTTTTTGTGCTAGTGTTGTCTTGTCCTCTTGCGCACCTTCACCCATAACCAAGTACGATTGCGGAATCTTAATAGCAGCAAACAATTTTTCACGTAAGTATTTAACATCCTCAATCTGCCCAGTAAACTGTCCGCCGGCAAGGTTGTCTATCTTGGTATTGGATGCGCCACCTCTAACCGGTACAAAGTAGTCTTCTTCAATTGATAGTGGGTTGTAACGAAGGTCAACACGACCAGTCTTTGGATCAACTACCTGATGACGTTTCATCTGCGTCATAACCTTTTGCATGTATTGTTCAACGTCCTGTGGCGGTATCGCACCCACGTCAATATAGAATACACGGCGTTCTGGTGAGCGAACAATTCTGTACGCCATCATGGCATCTTCAAGCAATGTTAGCTGTCTCCATATGCGTCTTGCCGGCTCTAGCACGGAGGTACCGTATGGATAATGTTTATCGTTACCCAAAACCCTAAAGTGCGCGACCTGCCAGTTTTCTAGTGTTAGTCCCGCTGTATTCCATTGAAACTGAACATAATTTGGATTTGATTCGTCTTCACCCTCTAATCTTTCAATTTCCTGCTGTGGGACGCCAATACACGCCTTAACTCCTAAGTCGTCATCTAAATCTAAGTAAAGAAACAAATCTCCGTACTTACACATGGTACGAGCCCAGCCAAACAGGTTGTGCTCAATGTTTAAGACGTTATAATACAAAGAATGCAGAACAGCTTTGATTTCTTCGTTAGGGCACTTTATTTGTAGCATTGACTGCATAGAAGAGTGCGTTGTTATTTCGTCTGCATAGATATCAATACTAGAAGCTATAATTGGTTCGTATTCCATTTCGTCAAAGTCAATATATCTTTCTGAACGGTTGCGGTTTGAAATCATACTGACTGTTATAGAGTTCATCGCATTGTATTCGCTTTTTTTAAACTGCTTGCCGGAGGCAGACTTGAAACGTGACGAGAAGGCATCTAAGTGCCGTCTTCTTAATTGCCGACCAGTCTGTGTTCTTCTATTAACAATAGGCCCAGAAAACAATTTAGTCAGAGATCTAAAAAGACCTGATGTTTCGTTGTACGGATTATTGCCTTTTCTTTTTTTATTATTATAAGCCATTTTTTTATCCTTTGTAAATCCAAGAGTAGTTTGTTAGTTGTTCTTTGAAGTCTTGTTGTTTTTCTTTTACGCTCTCACTGTATCCCTGCATGCCTTTGATTGTGGTGTTTAAAACACTATCGCTCTTATACATAGAACTAATCATTGCCTTTTTGTATTCAACCTCGCGCTTGTTAACTTGTAACGCGGTATCCTTGACCCAACAACCAATTGCTATAGCCATGATCAGGTCGTCGTTGTAAGAGCGCATTGCTTGTGGTTTTCCGTTGTTCCATATAAAAGTTTTAAATTCATGATATAATCTTGATGAATATGTTGTTAGCATCTTGTTTCTAATAAATTCCTCTAATTTAGCAACCACTAGTGGTCTGGTCTTTGTAGAAGTTGTAAAGCCTGGTATTGCTCTATCCATTGTCTCGCCCTGATGGGCCTCAACATATTCGTGGGTTGCTTTCATGGAATAATACAAATTTGGATAACCAAGATCAACAAGCTTTTCTAAAATTGATATTCCAATACCATTGTTCTCCACAACCATTAAGCAACCACCGTATTCCATACCAGCATCAAATAGAATCTTAGAATACATGTCTAAGCTTGGTTTACCTTGATACTCAGCCACCACTTCCATTGTATTCAGTTTGAGTATATGAAATACTGAATTATCGGCACCGTCACCCCTCGCAACATCAGCAGTTAGTAAATATTGATTGTTGCTATCGAATTTATCCCAAATCCAAAAATTTCTATCGTATCCTGTTCTGTATATTGGATCTTTAATATTTTTGTGAACCCAAGTTAAATCATCTGGATGAACTACTGTATCTCCTGATGTATTGAAGTTGCAGAGTAATTCCTGTGCTATTTGCCTTTTAGACATGTTCTTGGTTTCTTTTTCAAACCATGCCTGATCTCTTTCAGGGTGAACATCCCACATTAATTCAATTGGATTAAATTCATTTTCGCCGTCAACAGAGTTAGTATAAGTTTTATGAAACCAATTACCAGTACCTTTCGGGGTAGATAGGGCGATACACCGACCACCAGTTGCTAGTGTAGAATAAACCGCAGTCCATATTTCATTCATTTTTTCAATGTGTGCTGCCTCGTCTACAACCAACAAAGATAGGGCTTCAGAACGACCGGCATCCTCTGACGTAGGGACTGCTTTAATTATAGAGCCATTAGACAACTCGAATGAGGTTCTGTTATCTACATCAATTGTTGCCAGCTTCAACCAATCCGGCAGATTCTTCATCATGCTTTTTACTTTCTTAACTAAGTTTGCTGCTGTGCTAAACTTGGTCGCAAGAACAACAATATTCTTTTCTTTGTGGAAAAGCATGAACCAAACGCAATAAGCGGCTGTAATCGTTGAGATCCCCAACTGTCTTGCCTTCAGTATAACGTTGAAGCGAAAGTCGTTATAATCGTTCAGAAGGTCATCTTGATAGGGATATGTTTTAAATTGTATTAAGCCCTTCATGGGGTGACTTATTCTACAATAATTATTAATAAAGTATGGGGCGTCTTTTCCACACTTTAATATCTCTTTTACAATTTGCTTCTTTGTTAGCCTAAAAGCCATCTAATCACCGAATTTATTCGTTAACAATGTCACCAGCGGAGCCACGAGGAATAGGTATATTGGAGACGTGTATTAGCATGTTCCCTGCCTCTGGTAATTTATTTGTTACATCAACATAGTCTGGTGATGCTTTAAGACGCTCAAACTCTTCCATTGGGACTTCTTGTACCATACCATCTGAAGTCTGTATCATTCCGTAAGACCTTTGCATATCTTCCTTTTCCAAATTGTACATTTCTGCCTGAATCATTTCTTTCAGTAATTTTCCTGTTAATTTCATCTTAGTTCCCTCCTTTTTTTCTTGTGTCGTTGCTGGGTCTCTTGTTGTTATTGTTAAGCTCTAGGAACTTACGAACAGCATCATCAACAGTTCTTCCTTCAGAACCAACTGGGAGGGCGTCTATGCCGGAAATCTTATAGTGACAATATGCTTGAACAAAGGACCTTACACGAGACACAGAAGTCGCTAAAATTTGCATGTCCCCATCTTTGGATAACGTAACAGAGTTACCTGTTATCGCCTTGTATTCTTTTTGTAGAAACTTTTTAATTTCATTGAGCCTTCGCTCCATTTCGTTTTCAAAGCCACCGCCGTGAATCTCTTTTAATTGTATATCAGATTGGTACTTAATACAGATTTTGTTTCCGCTAAATTTAACTTTAAAGCCATCCATAACTCGCTTATCCATAATAGCGCAGCCTTCTTCACGCATCAGGCCAATCTTTTTGGCTTGACCATCCTGGACATACCTTTCATCATGAGCTCCGTCATAAACGTTAGCAGCAGCCTGCGCAAGCCCTTGTACGATTTGTAAAATATTTGATTCTGCCATTACTTGTCCCTCTTCAAATTTTCATGCAATTGAGTTAACTGCGCCTCACTTAAGGACTCAATGATTGTAATAATTTCACTAATCTTGTTTCCCTTAGAGAGTTTATTAGCACGATCAACTTCTTCTTGGACGATTTGCTTAAGTCGTTTTTTTGTTATTTGCATTTGGTCTCCATCCTTTTTTCCATCTATCTTCGCGGTCTTCAACCCACTGAATGTAGCACTTTTCACAACAATTGAATTTTGACATATAAACATCATCATTTGATTTAAATGAATATGTGTTACAAACCGGGCAAGAACGCTTTGATTCTCTTGTAATTAGTTTCTTTGATATTAAAACACCTTCAATTTCAACTTCGTCAGGTGTTTGATTGCTAGTGGAGTAAAAATCTTTCATTTGAGATAAGTATTCTTTTTCTTTTTTATCATCCCAATCCTTTTTTGGATGCTGTACTGTGTCTTCTCCGTATTTCTTTGCGATTGCTTGTTCGACCTTAACAGCATAATTTGGATCTTTGCTCATTTTAACTCCTATTTTGTCACATGTACGATGCCAATTGAAGTTGCCACACCGATAACGAAGCCACCAGTCAGCCACCAGGCATGCATAGGCGGTTTTAATTGCTTTCGAAGGTGTTTGTTTTCTTCTTCTTTAATATTAATTAGTTCATTCAGGCGCAAGTCGTCTGCTTCGCATTTAGCGTACAGAATGTCATACTTATATTCTTGCTTGGCTTTTGATAAGTCGATTTCGTAATCCACACGCAGCTCACACTGCTTCCCTTCAAAGCGCTTGTCAACAATCATCTTTGCCACTGCTTCATCGTTGAACAATCTACCATCAAACGGTGCTGTTTCGCCTTTTTTAAGTGTAGTAAAGGTTGGTTCTTCTGCATGTGCCACAGGACACAGCAGAAATAAAAATATTAAAAACATCTATCCTCCTCTAAATAATAGGTTGTTTAAGTAACGATAGTAGTATAGCACATTGAAACGCTTTGCGCAACATGTTTTTTCAAAAAAAGTTTCATATTTAATAACTTTCAATGTTTGTCAATCCCCAACTCTTGTTTCAAAATTCGATCAATCTCATTAGGATCTTCTTTCACTTTCTTTATGAGAGACTTTATTTCCTCTTTTTTCGCGCGTGTTAGGTTTTCTTTGTCGCTTTCATATTTTTTTTCAATCTTATTAACAGCATCAGAATATCTTTTTTCTGCTTCTTTTTTCTTTTCAATTTCGTGGTCATGAGCTTTTTGTATTGTTTCTTTCTCTTTCAAGTATTGCTTTCTTGCTAGCTCTGCCTGTAATTTAAGACTTTTAGATCCACGCTTGCCTAAGGCGTAAACAATAAGAAAGGCAACAGACAACACTAGCCACCGCCAATGCTGCCTGCACCATGCTAATAAGATTTTAGCTTTAATCCAAAACACTATCCGTGCTTCCAAACTTTAACTGTGTCGATAACCGATTGGCCACCAACGTAAATCATTGCAATTAATCCCCATGTGTCTGAGTCTAGGCCGTACCACATAAGCAGACCAGTAGCAACACTAAACACAAGTAGCTTGCGAGAAATTACCTTTGACAGTATAACGTCGATAGCTCCTGCTTTCTGTAGAGTTTCAACAGAATTACAAGGGGCACACTCACCCGCTTCACATATTTCCTCTGTACATTGACTATTGCAGTCTTCAACGCCGCAGTGTTCTCCTTCCATTCCCATATCGTGATGTTCTTTCATATTAACCTCCAAATAAAAAAGCCTATTTAGCTTTTTACACTAAATAGGCAGTTATTGGTTAAATGTTAACTTTCGCATAGCCACCAACCTTGTCAATGTCAATGGTCATATCAACAACATCCTTCAGAGAATCAAGGTGAGAAATTAGAATTACAGTCTTAAATTGGCTCTTGATTAGCCTGAGAAGTCTTGTGAAACCCTCCATGTGATCCTGGTCTAGTGCTGTCGCTGGCTCGTCGAGTATGAACAGTTCACTCTTTGGCAGATTTGTTATTGTTATAAGGGCTAACCTTATTGCCATAGAAGCTAGAGTCTTCTCTGCGCCTGAACCCATAGAAAGCGGTCTAGGATCGTAATATGGGTGTTTTATATTTATGTCGAGCTTAGCATCGTTACTCTCGAAAAACACCTCAAAATCCACTATATTGCTCAGTATTTTTGATATTTCTTCGTTAAGTAAGGGAAGCTTTTGTTTAATTATCTGATATGGTATTCCATTTGGATGCATACACTGTAAAAACAAATCATAAGCTATCCACTCCCTTTCAACTTCTTCTAGTTCCTTACGGCTCTCTTTTAGGTTATTTAAATTAGCTTGTGTGGAACCTTGCTCAACAAGAATCTTAGTAATTCTATCCTGGCATTTATTGTGGAGGGTGTTTTTACTTTCGATTGCCCTTTCTAACTCAATCTTTTCTTGGCTAAGAGTGCTTAAATTTTCAATCGCTTCTCTGTTTTCCTCGTAGATGTGCTTCTTATCGCACAAATCTTCATACTGCTTTTGTAGTAGGTTGATCTTTGACTTGTCCCCTTCAATTGATATTTTGTTCATTTCAATTGTTCTTTTTGCTCCGTGTATTTCTTCTTGCAGAAACATATGCATATCAATTTGGCGGTCAACCTCCTCAATGCCAAGCGAGTTCAGCGAGTCTTGTAAGTCCCTTTGCTGCTGTTGTAGGTGCGCAATTTTATGCTCAGTATCCGGGAGCGATGCTTTGGCGTTGTGAGCGTCTTTTACAAACTTGTTTTCACAACAATAACTACAGTCAGGGTCGTACTCATGATTATCAAGCATTTTTATTTTCTTTCTTTCAACTTTTTCTTGCGAGATCCATGTATCTAGTGCTTGGCGAGTTCTCTTGACTTTATCCTCGATAGAATCCGCTGATGCCTTTTTCAATCTTAATTCGCCTATGTTGATTGAATCGAACTGTTTTATTTTTGCTTCTAAGCTTTCCTCCAACTCCCACACTTTAAAATTAAAGTCTTGTGTTCTGCTTTTGAGGTGCTCTTTTCTCTTTTGAATTTGTTTGATTTCATTGATAACCTTATCAATATCTATTGACTCTGCTGGTATACTGTTGATCTTATCGTCAATTAAACTTAGCTCTGATTGAATCTCTGCGCGTTGAAGCGTTATGTTTTCACACTTTGCCCTTTGAGCAATCAACTCTTCATCAATCTCCTCTAAAATTTCAATATTTTTTTGGATCTCTTTGTCCCACTTCTTATCTTGAAGTCTCTTGACAACTCCTTTTAACTCAGCAGCATCCTTTTTCGCTAATTTGAATTTTTTATCAAATATTTCTAAATCTAGAAATTTGGCAAGGATCTCCTTACGCTTTGTCGAGCCCTCTTTAACAAAAGACAAGGAATCTAGCTGCGAAGACATTGATGTCAACAAAAAGTCTTCTATTGTGCCGAATCGCTTTCTAATGTTTGCATCAGTCTCGTTTCTTGTTATACCGTTCATACTTTCATCCTCAGAGACCAAATGGAAGTCCAAGTCAACCTTTGCTTCCTGGCTTTCCCTGCCTTTGTACTTTTTAGTATATTTTTCAAGATTACGGCAGATTTTATAGCTCTTGTCGCCGATATCAATTTCTATTTTACCAATAGCTTTCGACTTGTTTTGATTTATGACGTGTACGTTTTTTCGTTCGCCTTTTGAGGTTGTATTAAACATTGTGAACAAAATGCTGTCGATGATGCTTGACTTTCCGGAATAGTTACGACCAAAGATCCCAACAAGCCCGTTGAGCTTTGAAAAGTCGATTTGATTCTTTTCACCGTAGTTGAATAGGTTTTCCCACTCTGCTTTTCTGATTTTCCAAATAACATTTCTACTAACTTCCTCCCCTTGTTCTGCTAAAGTATTGTATTTCTTATTGTGCTCTAGAACCTTCTCAATTACAGCAGGTTCGAGCTCCATGTCGGATAAATAGTTCTTAATATACTTTTCTTGCACACTGATGTCACGAAGATTTTCTGACAGTATAGAATTGCCGTAATTTCCCTCATCGTGCATGTTGGAGGACTCCTTACCATTTAGCATAACCACAGAGTAAGGGTCCCACTTCATCTCTGCGTTTGATTTAGCTTTTCTAATTTTATCTGCTGGTAGATTGGTTTTTGAAATAATTCTCAGCCTTGAGTCTCTTGGGACGTGTACATCTGGCAGTTGTCCTTCCTTT
>VMHT01018699.1_pt1 | contig 16687 bp, 19 predicted proteins | sample 4693611 | NCBI WGS metagenome assembly VMHT01 (sample SAMN12280063, study PRJNA550983) | marine metagenome | isolation source: seawater sampled from same location over 5 years 0.02-0.2 micron viral filtrate | place: USA: collected off the coast of southern California halfway between the port... ... | reverse complement strand
ATACCAAATTAACTATTTTGAATAAACCAAAGGCTATACCCTTTCAATTGATTTTTGTTAAGTTCATTCTATTATTTTTATATTATTTTCAAGGTCTTTTAACAAGGATAAGAATGAATAAAATGATACAAATGAATAGTGCGGATAATACACAATTTATTTATACAATATTTATATAGAATGGTATACACATACAAACAAAAGTTTAATAAAAAGTATAATCAAAAATTAAATCAATCTAATTCAATACAAGACATCGCAAGATTAACAGGTTATAAATTATCTGGATTACAAACAATTTATAATAAAGGTATTGGTGCTTATAAAACAAATCCTCAATCTGTTAGACCAAATGTAAGAAGTCCTGAGCAATGGGCAATGGCTAGAATATATGCCTCTGTAAATCCATCATCCAAATCTTATCAAATTGATAAAGTCCATTTAAAAAAATAATATAATAAAAGTTGTATTCTAAATATATAAAAACAATTAATATATATATAGTATAATCTAATTAGTGATGGAGGAAGCTTTCCTATTAAAAAAATTAGATGAAGGCTATTACGAGGAAGCAATACAATATTTCGAAACAGAGCGTAAATATGATATTGTAATTGATGAGCTCAAAGATTTGTTAAATGAATACAATAATATATATGCTTCAAAGAAAAACACTAATAAGCTTCGTCGTGCTATGTGGGATTTGAATAGAGAAGAAAGGAAACGAAAAAAGAGATGCCCACATTGCAATAAAGAGTATCTCTTATCAAACTATTCAAAACATTTAAAAACCAATACTCATATTAATTTATATGGTGTTATTACATATCCGTAATAAAGTACCAAAGAGAGAACAAAGGAATGCTGTATAATTCTGTATGTCATTAAACTCTACGTCCGTATAATTCATATAATATATATCTATTATATATATTAAATGTGGAACAATGAACCTATTGTAAACGCTGAATATAACAATGAACTAATTAAATTTAAACTTGGTTTAAAGAAGGATTATAAAATTTATTATCCTGTTGAACTTGAAAACATCTATAAAGAATATATAGACTTTATTAAAACTAATAAATCAAATAAAAAGTTAGTTGATTTAATAAACAATAAAATAAAAGTGGATTTAAATAAAAATAAAAAGATTATAAAAACAGAATTAAAACAGGTAACATTATATTTTTAAAAGTTTCTCTCGTCGTCTTCATCATCTTGTAAGAAATTTGTATAATGATATTGTGGCAGATATGAATACCCATATAAAACACCTCTCTCATATTGATCAGGATAAAGAGAACGACTTATCTTAAAGAATCGTGTCCCATTGTAATAGTCCCAGTTCTTAGGCTTAGTATTCATCCACGTGTGAATATTATATTCAAATGATTCGTTTTGATTTGGCTGAAAATCTTGTAAGATTCTTGTGGATTGATATGCTCCCATTATATTATTACATTATATTTAAAAAAGTGAATTTTAAATTTATTGAATATTTATTCATTTAATTGTTGAAATGAATAAATACCAACACAGCAAGATATATAAAATCGTATCATCACAAACAGACCAATGTTATGTTGGTTCAACGATACGACCGTTAACTCAACGATTCAGTGAACATATTCACCATTTTAAATATCCCCAATCTAATCATACACGTTCGTCCAGACATATAATGAAGTATAATGATGCTCATGTTGTTTTAATAGAAGAGTATCCATGTAATTCTAAATTAGAACTTGAACTAAGAGAAAAGCATTATATCAAATCATTAAACTGTTGTAATCAAATTGTTCCAGCAAGAACAGATAAAGAATGGCGTGAAGATAACAAAGAAATCAAAAGACAAAGGGACAAAGAATGGCGTGAAAATAACAAAGAAAGAAAAATACAAACAGATAAAGAATATCGCGAGAAGAATAAAGAAAAGATAAAACAAAATAAAAAACAATATTATGAGTATGTTCAATCGTGGGGTTATTACGATAATCGGTGTTATCACACTAATCTTACAAAGATAAGTCCAGATATATTTAAATAATCGCTTTATAAACTTTAATGTAATCATTATATTGTTTTATATTTTGTTTCCAGTTCTGGATACATACAAAACCGAAATCCTGATAACCTACCAACTTATGATATAATTCCCTCCCTTTTTGTTTATCTTTTCTACTTGAACCTAAAATATAAAAATTTTCGGATAATATCATTTCGGTCTCCACGATAGAAGACAAAGCATTAAACATTATAAAATCACAGTTCAGTCTTACAGTTCTAGGATAAAGCGTAAGGGATTGGCTAAGTATCATAACAGACAAACTAAAATTTTCCCCTTTGGTAGATATGTGGCGCCCATTTACGGCAAGGTCAACAATAATTTTATTGTTCTTGTCTTTAAGGTCTTGCGCCATATCATCAATAATCACAAGGGTATTCAGTTTAATCTGTTTGGATTTTGGACAACAATCATTATATTGGTTCATCATTTTGTAATTCTCCACTATTGTTGTAAGCATTTCTAAATCTTTAAATCTATCCTCTCGGGGAATAAAATCAAACCCTGCGTCAGTTTTTGAGAAGAGAAAACAAAAATTCACACGCTGGGCATTATATAATTCTTTTATTAAGTATTCTGTAAGGGTCGTTTTGCCCCCGCGGCGTCTACAACAGGCGAGTCCAATCCAACTTCGGGGTAATTCATTTATATCAAGGCTATCGATATTTATATTCATAATATATATACATATTTAATTAATAACTAATAAATATAGGTTCCTCAATTGCTTCATCAGTGTAGATAATACCTTGAACTTCTTTAAGGTCATTGACTTGTTTATTTAATCTTAATTGAATCATACGTTTCTGTTCAGTATTTTTATTTAATTCGCTATCAATACCAATCGGTTGTTTAATATCTTTTCTGTTATTTGCTTCCAATTGGATTGCTTTATCTAATAACAACCTATAATAATCAGTTCCATGAAAATATGCTCCATTCATTGATGTATTAAATATCATTCCAAATAATGCACTAAGTCCAATGGTTGTTTGTCGTGGGTCTTCGCCAACTTTATTAAGTCTTAAAATATCTTCAATACCTAATATTGATAATTCTTTAATTTTTTCATCATATGTAAACTTTTCTTTTATTAATGTCTGTAAATCAAGAGTGTATTGTAATATTTCGGCATTGTTAATTATGCTACATTGTTTTAATGTTATGCTTTTGACAAGTGAACCAATAAGAATACTATTAAATGATTTAGAATATAACAATCCTTGGATATCTCTTTCTGTATTTCTTATATCGTCGTCTTTAAGCAATTGATTATATAACTCTATACTAAACTGAGATTGTAATTTTGTAACTGTATATGTATTGATATTGTTATTTTTATTTTCACCATTTAGACATCTGGGAGTTCCTACGTGTTTAAAGCCAGATAAAAATGTAATACCAGCAAGCTCAACTGGTTCATTAAAAGGCAAATAACTCACCAGATCATCTATATTAAATATTCTTGTTAAGTTAGGACATACTCTATTATATAAATCAACATATAAAGGATCGTTCCTAACATACCGTGGACTTGCATATGTAATACATCGCTGTATTGGTATTTTATCCTCTTTAATTTTATTATCAATTTCATACAAGTAATAAAAGATACCAGCCAACCCAGCTCCAAGACTGTGACCAGTCAGAATTATATGATCAACACTTCCCTTGAATGCTTTTATTTGTTCAATAACGTCAAAATATAATTCCCTTAACATCACTGCTAGAATTCCAGGGTGAAATCTAATTTTCATATTGCTGGGGATTGCTCGTTCATTAAATCTATCATTCTGTGATAATAACGAATATGTCCATTCAGCATCCATTAGTCCGTCTTCCGTCATAATGTCAGTAATTATATTATGAATATTAGTTATAATAGTGCCTCTAAATGATACAAACAAATCATTTCTATCTTTTTTAATTAAACATACATAATTTTTATTACCAACTTTTATAATTGGTTCATCTTGCATGTTTGTTAATTCAAAATTATCAACATATACCTCTGTTGCCCAAAATAATGTTTGGTCAAAATATCTATCATTATTTTCTACATTAGTCGTTTCAATTATTCTAAATTCTTGTTTAGAAACACCTGGGAGTGATACTGCCCCTGTCTTTGCTGGTCCTGGTGCTTCTTCTGGCACTGGTTCAACTTCTATCTCTTCCATCAAATCCATAGGTATAACTTCTGGCTCTTGTTCAAATTCAGGGTCATTATCATCTCCATCATTATCAATTAATTTATTTAATAATTCTGCTGTTAATATAGCACCACCGCCTGTTTTTATTGCGGTTTTAACTTTACTCGTTGCGTCCCGTTCTTGTCTATTTCTTTCAATAGATTCATCAATCATTTCCTCGGTTGATTTTTCTTTTTCCATTAAGGGGTCTGATTCTTTTGCTTCTGCTTCATCGTCAAAATTAGGTTTGTCTTCTTCTTTTAATTTTTCTTTTGTTTCAATTACTTCATCAGGTAAGCCCTTTTCATCTTCATCAAATGTCGCATCTTCGTCAATGGCTTTATCTTCTGCTTTTGCTTGTTCCCGTGCTTGTTTGGCAAGTGCTTCTTTTTCAGCGGCTTCTTTATATAATTGTTTAACTTGTTCAATATTAGCATCAGTAATCGCCTCATTTTTTTTAATAACTTCTGGGTCAGCAATGCCCTTCGTTCTTACAATCTTTCCGTTTTCAACTTTAAATTGGATATTGTTATCTAATTTATTTAATTCTGCTACTTGTTTTCTTAATCCTGCATCTCTTAAATCATTTGTTCCTTGTTCTATACTTCTTTTAATACCTTCGATATCATATTCAAGACTTGCCTTATCGGTTTTGTTTGTAGTATTTCTTAATAAGTCTCTTGCTGCTTGAAGTTTAGAAGTTCTAATCTTTAATAAGCCTTCTTGTTGTTGGACATCATCTAATTGATTAACTCTTTTTATCTCTGCTTTTACTTTTGGCAATATATTATCATTAAATTTAAATCCTTTACTTTTAGCAAAACTTTTAACTTTTGGTAATGACAATTTAAACCCCCCTTTTGGATTTCGAGCAAGCCCTTTGCCTATATTACCAGCCGCGCTGAAAGCAACAAAAAAGGCAATATCCCCAGCAAGTTCAGCATCGCTCATCTTGCTACTCACTTCAAGAAAATCTTGGTTGCTTCCTTTAATCGCGGCGGTTAGTATTGCTTCATTACCAGATAGAATACCAAAAATACCTCTTGTATAAGCATCTGCTTTATTAATAGAAGGCGGTGGGTTCTTTCTTGCTTCTTCTATTAATCTTAAACGTTCTTGTTCTTGTCTATTAGCATCACTGTCTTCACGTCTAACCATTTATAATATATATATATAATTTTATAAAACTAATAACGAACCAAATCAACTCTATCAAATTCAAAAAATAAATCAATGCGTTTAATATCACCAGCGGCAGCGACTGGATTGGGTTGTGCTTGTGTTGGTGCTGCCATAAATTTAGCTTCATCGCTCCCTCCATATTTAAATGTCTGTACTCTAAAAGACAGGGGGATATCTTCACTGTCTAAATTTTGGTCATAATTTTGATTATTAGTATTCTGGAATTCATCATAACATAAAAATATCATGTTATTGCGCACAGGGCTTATAACTTCATATCCAGTAATAAAAGAAAGATTAATCGCGACACCGCCCTCATTGACTTCGGCTGTTGTAACAGGTTCGCTTTTAATAGATACTCTAACCAGTTTAAAATTTTGTCCGTGTATTTCACGAGGTAAGTTAATTACTTCATCGTGCTTCACTATTTTCACATGCAATATCGCCATTTTTGTATATATAATACATATATATAAAAATAATAATAAAATAATTATTTGATTGATAATAAAATAATTAATAATAATAAATTTCTTTGATGATTTAACTTAATTACTCAGACTTAAATTTATACGACCACTTGAACTATTAACACTATAAAGCGCCGCACACCGCTCAACAACAACAGCCTTATAAACAACAGCAGAAGTGCTAATCGGTGCTGTAAATTTAATAACTATTTCAGGGTTACTCATTTCACGAAGAGAAGCCATATTACTAAGTTTATCATTAGTAAAATATCCAAGAGGCAATTTAACTACACGCTCATAATTACCAGATGAGGTAACAGTATAATTGGCTTCAGCTGCCCAACCATTTTCATACATATTAACATGGTGTAATTCTTCGGCAGTAAATTCACAAATAGACTGACCACTGCTTTTAAATTCAACACTTATAATTTCTTCAAGTCCAAGAGTTGCAGTGGCATCAATAGTCTGAGGATATACCATACAATAAAAATCTTCAACACACTCAGTGGATTTAAGTTGAACAGTAGCAGTTTGGACACTCGTCCCCGTCTGAATATCAACAGGTACCGTATCTGGCGTCTCATCTACAAAACGAGATGTAAGTATATTAAGTTCAGGAGCATCATAATTTTCACTGATTGTTTTAGCAACTTGCGACTCAGGCATGTTAATATAACGAACTTTAAGAGCGCAATCTTTAACCGTCATTGCACCACCAGCACCCGCAGCGACACTGAAATTATTACCCCATACAACAGTCAATTGAAGAGGTTCAAGGAATGAAGCATCGAGACAAGTATTAAGATGGTCCTGAAAACAAAAATGAAGAGGAACGGTATATTTCTGGTCTTCTGGGGTGGTCGCACTACCCGAACGTCCTCTGATACAAGTTGCAAGAACTGGATTAAATTCAGTCTGAGTTAGATTACTAAACTGAGCACGGAGATCATCACGAGTTAAACTGGCGATAACACGAGACGAACACATAAGGTCAATTCTACTAATTAATTTTAAAAAATCATTGGCAGGAATGTTATCTGTTTTGGCTACTTTAACACGAGTGTAATTAAGAAGAATTTGAGATATTACACCATATTTATTAAGTTGAAAAGTAGTAGTTCCGTTTTCTGTAACATCGTTACCTGTTACTGGTGTAATCGGAGTCCACGACACTGCATGAGCTGGTACGATCTCCTTAGTAGAATATACGAGAGGATTACGGACGGATTCGCTTGCTTCAAGAGTAGCGTTAAGAGAACTATTTGCGAGAGAGTTTAACCAAGATTGAGACATTATTTATAACATTAGTTTAGAAAATAATTTTGGATAAAATACGCTATTCTAATTTAATTAATTAATTAATTAGTTAATTAGAAATCGGGATTTTATGTATTCAATATAGTGATTCTAATTGTTCCTGAGTAAGTATCCGTCCCACTGGGAACACTGGGAAAGCATAATTTAAAATCTGTTGTAGTGGAACTAAACCCACATATATCAGGCTTAACGAAGCCTGCTGGAGATTTTATTATACTAAAATTACCATCGTAACGGTTCATAACTGTTCCAGTAGCAAAATTAGGATTCAGGAAAGGGAAGTCTCCGCTCCATCGGAAGTTTCCATAAACACCAGCACTATTAGTAGGAACTCCTATTATAGTTAATTTAAAAAAGTTATTTCCAATATTAGCAAGAGTAGAAGTACCACCACTATTAACATTTGTCCATAGAGCGTTATGACTATTAAATAGAACAGTAGGATTATCATCTATAACAGCATTAGTAAAATTATAGGTATATTGCTGTGGTCTAAATAAATAAGCACCAAAATTAAGAGGTATATCATTTTTTAAATCAACACTTGCGTTTTTAATCGTTAGTGTATTTCCCCCTAAATTATCTTGAAAACGAACTTCTCCCGTTGCGGTGGGTGCTTTAATTTGTAATACATCGTCTAAAAGACCCCCAATGTCCTGTTTTAAGTAATAACGCCCAGAGGCAGTGCCTAAATCAAACTGGGATGCTTGTATGCGTCCGCCATTTAAAACGGTAGACGGTATTAATTTAATATTAGGATTATCTCCATTACTTGGGTTATATTCGCTACTTGTTATATAAACTTCAACTGGTATGCCTGCGGCTTGGGCTTGCGTCGCTGCGATTTGTAATATATTATTCGCGGCGTTGCCAGGGGCGTTCGCTTCTTCAAGAGCCTGTTGAATATTCCATCCATTCGTGCCACTCGTTCGTGTGTTAAATACTCTTGCTTTACATTCGTTATTAGCTCCATTGTCGCATGAAATTTCGCCACATGTAATTTGTGTAGTGTTATTGATTGTTTTGCTTTCAATATTACCAGATTTATTTAATGCTAAATTTTGAGTAAATAAGCCCTGTGCGTCTCTTTCTCCCACGCTTACTTTTTCGGCGAATTCTGTAATATTATCATTAAATTTATTAGCCCCCGTGAAAGTATTATCAGCGTCTTTTATAGCAAGTTGTTTATAATTTGTATATGACGTATTCGTAGCGACTCCTCCAACGATATCTCTTTTAAAAATATCAGTTCCATCAAAATAAAAATTTCTACCACTTACAATATCACTTGTCCCTGTTGTCGTTTGAATATCTCCCGTTGTTGATAATGTCGTGGCAGTAATATCTCCAATAATATCAATATCACCAGTGCCTGTAATAGGAAGAGACGCTCCCCCTCCTCCACCAGGTTCAACACCATTAATTAAAATTTTATGAGCTGGGTTTCTGTGTTCAATATTTACATCATTTGTGTCGTCATTTGATAGACCGATTTTTAAATTACTCATTTTGAAAACAGAAGACATTTGTATATATTAATATAGATATTTTAATCTGACAGGTTTATTTTTAGGAGGTCGAGCAAATTCATTTTGTTTATATTCTTTTTTATAAGTTTCAGCCTTAGTCTTAGGCAAAGCAAGTTTAGTTATTCTATTTGGTTTTTTACTTTCCTTATATACATCACTGTTGTCAGTTGGAATGAACTGATAAATGGGCTCTTTTTGTACACTGCGACCGCCTTTGACTTCGTATGTGCCGATGTCATTAAGATTTTTATCTCTCTTTTGTTCTGGGTCAGTAACATTTATAATCAAATCATCTGGTCTTAACTTAGAAGCACTCTGTGTTAATAGAATTTCATTGACCATTTTTTTAACATAGTCTTTACCATCAATAACAACACCAATATTTTCATTTTTTTTATCAGATGATTTAACACCAAGTTTTGCAACGATACGTTTATGCATATCCAATACAAGTTTTTTACTTGTTTTGCTCATAGATTTATAACGTGCTTCTTCGTCCTTTAATGCTTCTCCAAAATTAGAAAAGAAATATTTAATATCATCATTGAGTTGTTTAACAGTTTTAAAATCACTTGAAGCACGTGAGTTGGGGATATCACTTAGTCGGGTAAGTTTAACATTTTCAACATCAGTCTGTTTAAACTGTTCTTTTGAAGATTTTGATTGTGGTAGAAAATCAGGATTCTCTCTTAACAATCTATCAAACATTTCTTTTTGTGCCTTCTTTACAGATGTGCTTTGAATATTACTTTCTTGTTCTTCGGTTAATCTATCTGGACTCATTACAGGAGGGGGCTGGGCAGTTGAGGCACTACCGACACGCTGTGATGTTGAAGGACTACCAATAAAACGTCCACGAGGCTGTTGTTGAGTTGTTCGTTTCATACCGCCTCGTGTATTTGCCATGGCAGTGCTAATATCAACCTCTTCAACATCATCAACCACATCAACCATGCGTCCAACAACAGGCTCGTCTTCGTCGTCATCTTTGTAACTTTTAACTATTTCCTCAAAAGTTATTTCATTATTAAACCATTCAATTGCGTCATCTTTGTCGTAAGGTATTTCTGCTTTTTTTGCTTTTTTTTTATATTCTTCAATAGCAAGTAATTTTTTTGTTCGTTTATCTTCTTTTTCTTCCTTTGCTTTTTCTTTTCCTCTCATTTTTTTATCTTTATTTTCTTTACTCATTTTAGCCCTCTCCATTGCTTCCCTTTCTTTCTTTGCTTCTTCTTCTTGTAATATTGTCTGTTGTCTTCTTAATTCCTCTTCATTAATTTCTTTTGATTGTTTACTTTCTTTTAATTCTTTTTCTATTAATGATTCACCACCTCGCACATTACCAAAAGGTTTCTTAACTTTTAATCTCGTGAACAGCGCTTCTATTGCTACTTTTTGATTACCACCACCTGATTTTATATTACCTTGTTTATCAAATAATATTTTTTTAACATCTTTACGTGCAATATATTCTTGAACTCGTTTATTATCATCTGCATCAAACTGCTTGTCGCCTTGATATGTTACAAGTACATTTTTGTTTTTATCTTTTTGTATGTTATCTAATTTTACATATGTTCTCAAAAAGTCAAAAACTTCATCTTTTGTTAGTGTATCTGTCATATTATATAAAATAAGAATATATTTTATTTTATATTTTTTTAAAAAAAAAGAAAGAAGAAGATTTATTTAAGTTTAATCAAATTCTTGAATGAGGTATAATTAGGATTTTTAAAATCTTGTAGAGAACTGTTGTAATCCATATTAACAACACGATTGTTATTTTTAATATTAGCAAGATGCTCCGAGTGAGTCAATGCTTTGGCATTACCAGATAAAGCGACCTTACCGCCTCTTGAAAGCCCAGATACATCAGTTAAATCTCGTTTAATCGGTTGGCTTGATGTAAGCATTTGCCTAAGGCTTGGATAATTTAGTTTAAGTTTACGATTTCCTGCTGGTTGTGCCTTCGCGTATGCTAAGCAGGTTAAATATTCTACTTCACTAATTTTACTATCTTTAATCGCTTTCTTTGCTTTGACTGTTAGTTTTTCAGGTGCTTCAATGCTTGGTTCTCTCTTGCCGTTAATAGACATCTCTCCAACAGATTTGTTAATATCGTTAGTAGTTATTCTCATTTATACTATAATTAAATATAATAAATTTATATAGTTACAGGGTTCGGGTCTTTCGTTCCTCCGTCTGGGTCTCCTCCTTGAAAATATTTATCTTTATCTTTAACTTTAAGTGTTACATCTTCTGGTGCTTCCTGTTCTGGTTTCTTCATGTATTTGTTTTTAAGTTTAATCTGTTTTTCGTTTTGGTATGTAGGTAGGTCGTCAGCAATGACACTGACTGCAAACGTTGGTTTTTTTAACATATATTGAGCCTTACCATTTAAATAACGATAAATCAGTCCACTGTTATTGTTAGAGCCTCTAAGTTGAGAATATCCCCTAATTTTGTTATCCATTTTATATAATAGAATAACATAATTATTTTATTATATATTATATAATGAATTCTTCTGTATCAATGGAGACAGAGGCTAATGATATACAGCGACCTCAAGATATTAATGTGAATGTTTCAGGTGAAAACCTTGGTACAATTTCGGTGTTTGTGAGTGCTGTTTTGCTATCATTAGGAGGCTTTATTGCTATTGTAATGCAAAATGTTAGAAAATCGCGATGTACAAATATCTCATGTGGTATTAGCAAATGTACTCGTAAATTACCAGATGATGATGATGAAGACAGACCCAGCGATTTGAAAGTTTAAAGGTTTAAATCTCGTGGTGTTAATTGATAGATTCCATAGAACCAAATAATTATTATGACTAATATTAAAAAAATCATTCTATATTATATATATGGATAATAAAGAATTATATAAACCGTTTCCAAGCAAAGCCAAGAATAAAAAATTTAGTGTGTATGTTATGAAGGATGGGAAAAAGAAACTTATACACTATGGAGATAGTCGTTATGAAGACTATACCCAACACAAAGATGAAAAACGCAGAGAAGCATATTTAAAACGTGCTAAGGGCATTAAAGATAAAGATGGTAATTTAACTTATAAAGATAGGTCAAGTCCAAACTATTACAGTGTGAGATATTTATGGGCTGGTTAACTACCGTACCAAGATTTTGAGATTTCAAGCGAATGCCCACGATTATCACACATCTTATCTAACTTGCTATAACTATTCTTGTCTTCGAAATGGCTACGAATGATTTTGTATATAATCTGTTGATTTAATTTAATATCTAATCCTGTCAATTTTGGTATTATATTGCCTATAAATCTGTTAATTGTTATATTAGTATAAGGTATACCCTTCTGTGTATTTATTACCAGTTCATTTAATTTAATAAATGGATTCTTCTTGATGATTCTTTTGATAAATGGATTTGTAATTTTAATTAGTTTCTCACCATACCGACCTGCTGTTTTGTAATCATTCCTTATATACATCAGATTAGCACCATCAAAATATAAATAGTTCCCCTTATCATCTAAGTCTTTTTTATTAATATATCTAATAATCAAATCCATATTTCTTGTATTGTATTTGACTATTAAGAATAATACTAATACATAAATAGCATTGTAATCTTCTGCTTGTATTGTCTTCATAGCATTATTTAGAATTGCATTTAGTTGTTTGTAATTCATCACGCTAATCTCTTCTTTGTTTTTATCCTTTTGGTTATTCATCTTTTCATTCCGCCATTCTTTGATAGTATCACCAAATAGACTTATATCATCATCTGGTTTTAATTTAGAAAATATACTTAGTACTGTGCTTAACCAGTCTATTTTAGATTTCTTACCTAATACAATAACAGCATCTAATATTAAATTCTTATCAACATCTAATAAAGTCTTTGTATTCAATTGTTTCAATAGACGACCATACCAATCCCTATAACGTTTCTTTGTATAATCACTCGCTGTATTCATTTCAATAAACCTATTAATTTCCATATTACTCATTACTAATTTCTTATTAAGATTTTATATATATATATTAAACGAGTGTTTATATATTGTTTATTACAAAAGTGTTAAACAATTGTATATATATACAATATTTTAAAAAGTTGGTATTAGTTATAATCTGGGTACATTTTTGGGTACAACTGGGTACAGTGTGGGTACATTTTTTGTACCCAGCACTTTTAACTTGAAATCAAGATAAATATATGTCTTTATAGGTATTCTTCAAGTTCTTCTTATCAATAGATTATTTTGGGTACATTTTTTTTTATAAAGTGGCAAAAAATAAAATGAAAATATAAAAATAAAAAAGATTTGTAAATAGTTTTAAAAAACTGTACCCAGATGCCCCAAATTGTACCCAAAATAAAACTAATACAAAATTGGTATTACATATTATAAATTAAATAAACAATCTTCTTCTTCTTCTTCTTTAAAAACAACAACTGGTTTTAACTTGTATCCAACTATAACATTACGAATATCTTTGCGTACATCATCACACCAATATTTATATCTTAATCTAAATGGAATAAATGGATTGCTATCTAAATCATCTTTGAATGATTTTTTTGTTAGTTTGTCATTTGTTTCTGCTTTATAAGTATTGTAAAGTTCATCTAATGTAATAAAATCATTTTTTGAGTTTGTTTTATCATAAAATTCATTTAATACATTTAACACCGCATCATTATCTTGTAGGTATTCATCTGTTCTCTGTTTAATACTATCACATACATCAATGCTTTGAATATCACTATTATGATTAATCAATAACATAAATAACGAGTGTTTAATTTGCTCCCTGTATTTATCTGTTTTGAATTGTGTATTACACATTTGGATATATGGGTCATCTTCATCTATTTGTGTTTTATCGGTTGTGTAATATGATTTAAATCCAACATCAACAATCCTGTCCGCGGCGGCTGTATCCACGCGAGAATTAAACGAACATCGTTTATTACATTCCATGATTAGTGTTAATGACAATTTTGTTTTTGTATTTGAACTATATAACTGTCGTGCATTGATTTCATTGCCCCCAGTTATTTCTTTGATAGTTGATAAGGATAAACTCTTTTTTTCATCTGGTTCTCTACAAACGACAAATCGTTTATTGTGTAAGTTTGCTATTTCTGGGTTAGCTCCCGATTTTGTTCCTGCGAGTAATACATTACTTGGCAATGTATATCCATAATCACCAAGCATATTTAATACTGCTTCATGTAATACACCTTTACCATTTCTACCCTTACCATTTGCTATAATAAATTTCTCCAATGTTTGTCCATACATACCAGTTCTTAAAATAGATAAATATGTATTCCGTTCATCTTCATCTATAAATATAGAGTTTAATAGTTTTTGTGCAATATCTGGGTTTGCTTCCAAATCAAGGTCGTATCCTGTTGTTAGTGTATTATAATGTTTCTTATCAAAAGGAATCTGTTTATTTGTATAGAGGTCATAACACACATTGTTAAAACACAATATATTTGGTTTGCTGTTAAGTTTCTTATTTTGTTGAATACTCAAAGTCTGTTTAAAGATATCTAAGATATTCTTACGCAATGATGATTTACCTATTTCTCTAAGGATATTTTTTAATGTATTTATTTTTTTAATTATATCAAATTTCTTATCTTCGTCATCTGTGTTATTATATTCTGTTTCTGTGTCTGTTAGAATACTTTTATAATGTTTTTGTAGTAAGTTATAAAAGTATGCTTTCGTTTGATTGTCTTCAAGTTCTTCCCACCATTTAGAATTAAATCTATAAACAATATTGTCCTGATAAATCCAGTTGTCACCAGTTAGATTTAAAATAATATTGGTATAGTCTTGTTCTGTTAGTGCTTCGGTTGCTGTATGTTTTTTTAATATCTTCTTATGTTTCTTTTCATTGCTTAATTTAGAATAATAGAATAGTATTTTACATGTAATTGAATTATTTGATTTAATTGAATTATATATTTTGTCGTTGTTTGTTTTATCATATTTATCAGGTGCTTTCTGACTAATTTCATCAGCAACATTATCCATATTCAAGTTCTTTAATGCGGTCATGATTTTTAACCAACAGCTGTATTCGGTCAAGTATTCAACTTTAATATTATCGGCAAGTTCTTTAAAAATCAATTTATCCGCTTGTTCTGTTTGTTTTGGTGTTTGTGTTTTCTTAGGTGATTTTCTTGGTGTAATCAGAATTTTTTTAACTGTTGGTCTTTCTGTTTTAACAATTGTGTTCATATCAATGGGCTTAACATTTTCAAATTTACACATCGGTATTTTAATATAATCAGGAGATAAGAATTTATCCATTTTAACGATTGCGGGTTGTCCTATAAGCAATTCAATATCTTCAAATTGTGTTTGTAATCGTGTGGTTGTTCTTTTCAAGTTAATATATTGGTCTTTGTTTAAAATAATATGTTTCCCTTGTTGTTTTGTCATTGATTTATAATAAGGGTATGTATTACATAGGTTTGTAATCATATTATTCATTTGGTTGCCATAATCAACACCATCTTTAAAATCAACATCAATAAATACATGTTTAGATGTATCAAGCATAACATAACCATCTGTTTTAATAAGACTGTTCTTTTTTAACTTTTTTAAATCTTTGCTTGTTCTATCAAGAAAATCAACATTTTTGGTTTTATAACCATCAATGTTTAAAGACATGTATTTAATATCATTTTCTTTACAAAAAGTTTTGAGAGTATTCATTATTAATATAGTATATATAGAATGGTTTTAAGTATTTTATAAATCAATTTTTTATTTTTATTATATATATTTATTTATTATATATATTTTTATTTTTCATTGCGTTTCATATTTTGTATATGTTCCATTGCTTGTTTGTGTTTCTTTGTTTCCAAATGTTTCTTCATGTTATTAATATTAAAGACAGCACCACAACCAGGACACGATACCTTTTTGCTATTGCACTTTTTACATGCTTCTCTACGTGCTTCAAGGTTTCTCGCTCTATATGCTCTCCCTTGTGCTTTTCTTCTTTCTTTAATTTCTTCTTCTGTGTATGTCTTTGTTCTACCTCTGGGCTTTTTAATGAGTATTTTATTATCACTTTTAGAATTGTTAATAATTTTATTATCGTTCATACAGATTATTATATTGTATATTGTTTAAATATGTTTTAATAAATTTATTAATCAATTTTTATTTTTATTGTATTACCTTCGTTTTACATTACAAGAAGTACACAATATATTTCTAAATAAACCTGTGTTATGGTCGTGGTCCATACATTTATATGTTAATGTGTTATGTCTGTCTATGTTAGGTATTCCTGTATACATTGTTAGGATACAATTACAATTTTCACAATTGGGTGTATTTAAAAACTTATCATATAAAGCATCAATATCATCACATATTAAACCCATTCGTTTCCAGTTCGCTATTCTTGATACTTTCCTACCTTTTTCGCTTTTTTTATATTCTTTTTTTTTTTCTTTACATATTGGTCTTCGTTGGTATTCTCTTGCATATGCGTTTACTTTATCTTTATGTTTTTCACGATATTCTTTTGATTTTTTTTTACCTTTTTCGCTTTTATTATATTTTCTTGCATATAGTCGCCTTTCTTCCCTTTTAACAACTATATTAATCATATCATTAAGACAATTACTAACGTCGTTATAATCAGTTTCATTAATTAAATTCATTAAGTATACAAGTTTTTATTGTTTTAAGCAATTTAATAAATCAATTTTTAATTTCTTGTATAAAAAAATGGTGTATTATTAGCAGGATTAATTTGTATCTTTTTATTCATTCTTATCCTTGTTAAAAGACCTTGAAAATAATATAAAAATAATAGAATGAACTTAACAAAAATCAATTGAAAGGGTATAGCCTTTGGTTTATTCAAAATAGTTAATTTGGTAT
>VMHT01200341.1_pt1 | contig 16692 bp, 15 predicted proteins | sample 4693611 | NCBI WGS metagenome assembly VMHT01 (sample SAMN12280063, study PRJNA550983) | marine metagenome | isolation source: seawater sampled from same location over 5 years 0.02-0.2 micron viral filtrate | place: USA: collected off the coast of southern California halfway between the port... ... | reverse complement strand
TAAAGGATAATAAAATAGAGGAGATAATCGCTAGACCCAAAGATATGGTCATAGATGATGTAAGACATTCTCGAAGAATATTCACAGCATGGACTTGGGATGAGCTTAATGCCATAGGTATTTATACTGTAGAACCAGGAACGCAAGGTGATGATAGATTTGAAATAACCTCAAGTCCTACATACACCTATAGTTCTTCTGGAAAAAAAGTCACTACTGCATACACTACTACAGATAAAGCATTAGATGATGCAAATGCAAAAAACAAAGATGGTAGTGATATGAAAGATGCAGAGGGTAATCAAGTAATAGATTATGGTTTAAAAACATTAGCTAAAAATAAATGCAAGATTACTGCTAATGGTTATATAACTAGATTTAATTGGTTAGTAGAACGTAGCATTTATGATAGTAGTAAAGCAATTCCTGATGCAGTAAAAACGTATGTTGCAGCAATACGAACTGATTGTGCTGACATTGAAACAGCAATCACTAATGCAAGTGATATGGCTGCGTTTAAAGTTTTGTATACAGATGAGTTAAATAGTGATGGTACAGTAAAAACTGTAAATAGAATTAATAGGTGGACAAGTGATAGCACAGTTAAAACGTATATACGATAAAATTAAAAAAAGATTATTTGGCAAACTTTGTGAGTGTAAGCCTAAGAAAAAAAGAGGCAGACCGAGAAAGGGTAAATAATGGCATTGTTAAGTCTAATTGGTCCTGCGACTAAATTAATAGGTAAGTTTGTAAAAGATAAAGACAAACAAGCCCAACTTGCTCATGATTTATCTACCATGGCTGAAAGGCATGCACAACAACTAGCTTTAAAACAATTAGAAGTAAACAAAGCTGAGGCACAAGGTAACTGGTTTCAAAGTTCATGGCGACCTTTAATAGGTTGGATCTGCGGATTATCACTAGCTATAAATTATATGGTAGCACCTATATGTGCTGGGTTCGGTATAATTATCCCACAAGCTGATATGTCGGTTATGATGCCGTTGTTATTTGGAATGTTGGGTATTGCTGGTATGAGGTCATATGATAAAAATAAAAAAACCGATAGTAAAAAGTAAAATTTAGTGAGGATAAAATAGAACAAACTATAGAAAATTTTGAAGGCACAAAGAATGTACATATAAATTCTGGTGCTAAATCAGAACTAGAAGTAGGCATTGAATTTATATATAACATGAGAGAACACACTGTAGATATAGCAGTAGCTACAATTTATGCTATTACAGTGTATGCGGTTGTGTTGTGGTTAACTAAAAAATTTAGTGTGAAAAAATAATGCCTTTAACTGGAATAGATTTTAAACCTGGAATCGTAAAAGATATAACTACTTACTCTGCTGGTAAGGTTGGACCATATTGGACTGATGGAGATAAAGTAAGGTTTGTAAATGGCTTACCAGAAAAGATAGGTGGATGGGTAAGAGAAACTACAACACCTACTACTATAACTTCTCATGATACTTTGACTGCTGGTAGATGTAGGGCTATGGTTAACTGGAGAGGTTTAGATGGTACGGACTATGTAGCCTTTGGTACTGAAAAACAATTATTAATATTATTAGGTGGACAGTTTTACGATATAACACCTTTAAGGGCTACAAGTAGTTTGGGTAGTAACCCTTTAGCTACTACAGATGGTAGTAATGTAGTTACAGTAACTGATAACAGCCACGGAGCAGTAGCTGAAGAGATAGTTACATTTTCTAATGCTAGTGTTTTTAATAATGTTACTATTGAAGGTGCTTATCAAATTACTGAAGTAGTTAATTCTAATAGTTATAAAATAACTGCTGCGACTACTGCTAATGCTACTGGTGCTGGTGGTGGTGGTAGTATAACAGCTAAACATTTAATCGGTAAAAGTGAAGGATTATTAAATGCTTCTGCTTCAACTGCTCTTGGTTGGGGTACTGGTACTTGGGGTAGTGGCACATGGGACACAGCCAGAAGCACAGGCTCTGTAACCTTAGAGTTAACAATATGGAGTTTAGAACTTTGGGGTGAAGATTTAATAGCTACAGTAAATAATAATAAAATGTATCATTGGGATGCCAGTGGTGGTGTTACTGGTAGGGCTAGTGTTATAAGTAATGCACCTATAAAAAATAGGTTTAGTATTATATCTTTCCCAGATAGACATTTAGTATCTATGGGTGCGTATGATAGTAGTGCTAGTGCACAAGATCCTATGTTAGTAGCTTTTTCAACACAAGGTGATTTTAACAACTGGACAGTATCAACTTCCACTACAGCAGGTTCTCAAAGACTGCAACTAGGTACTAAGATAATGGCAGCAGTATCAACACGTGAAGAAATATTTATAGGTACGGATGAGGCAATGTATGGCATGGCTTTTGTTGGACCACCATTTACTTTTGCTTTTAGGTTGTTGGGTACTGGTTGTGGACCAATATCACAAAGATGTATGGTTAATGAATCTGGTACAGTGTTTTGGATGGCTAGAGATAACTTTTTTATATTTGATGGTCAAGTTAGAGAGTTGCCTTGCCCTGTACAGTATTTTGTATTTAATGATATGAATAAACAACAAGTACAAAAAATATTCGGAGCTCTTAATAGAAAGTTTAAAGAAGTTATGTGGTTTTATGTTAGCGAGTCGGCTAGTGATGAAGAGCCTGATAAGTATGTAATGTATAATTATGAACAAAATGTTTGGTCTGTAGGTAGTATGACAAGAACTAATTGGAGAGATTCTTTTGGTATAAGAGAGGTGCCTTTTGCTACTGATAAAGAAGGTAGACTATATAATCATGAAACTGGTACAGATGATGCTGGGTCTGCATTAACTGCATTTATAGAAAGTTCTCCTGTTGAGTTAAGTGTGCCTAATGCACCTGACGGAACTAATCTATTTATGATAGACAGACTCATACCAGACGCAACAATAACAGGTAGTATGAAAGTAGAACTAAAATCTAAAAAACATCCTTTAGGCTCAGAAGTGACCAAAGGACCATTTACTATTTCACCATCTACCAGTAAAGTAAGTTGTAGGGCTAAAGGTCGGCAGATACAAGTTAAATTATCCAACACTGATGTTGGTGATACTTGGGCTTTAGGTAGGTTTAGAATTAATTTAAGAGCGGATGGTTTACGATGAGTTCAGGAGTTAGAAGAGGTAGATTACCAACACCACCAAGAACATATGATGCAACTTGGGCAAATCAGTTGGTTAATCAATTAGAATTAAATTTATCAACTACAAATTTAAGTTCATCTAAAGATAGATTTAATGTAAGCAATGTTACTGCTGATAGAACATATGACGCAGACAGTACAACAGTAGCAGAGCTAGCAAATGTATTAGGTACATTAATAAATGATTTAAGAGCAAGAGGATTGATAGGATAATGGCAGTAGATGATAAAATATTAAGTGAACAAGATTTAGGTTTAAGTGGTATGGGTGGTTTAGGTAGCCTAAAATCAGAAGAAGGCATACCTTATAAAACATCTCAAGAAGTTGTACCATTATCAGAAGGTGGAGGATATTTTTACGGAACATCCGCAACCCCATCTCAAAGGTTTATATTTAGAAAAATAATGACAGACGCAGAGGGTAATCCTCAAAAGTTATTTGAAAACTTTAATACTCTAGATGACATTGAAAAACAATTTATAGCTGAATCCGACCAACGCAGAGAAGAATTAACCCCAGAAGAAATTAGTACACTAGACATGTTAAAAGAAGCAGGAATAATAACAGGTGCAGAAGTATTTAAACCTGTAGCTAAAGCAGGACTACAAACTTTAGTAGAAGGTGGCACGATGGATGCAGCTAAGGATGCAGCTAAAGGTGCATTACCTTTTGTTAAAAGTGACGCAGAAATTAGTAAGGGTATTACAGACCAGTTTAGCCCTAACTATACTTTTGATGCTGGTGCTAGTGCTACAATAAGTGATACTTTTACTGCAGGACAAAAAGATGCTGTTGTAAGAACTGGTGATGCTGTTGAGATTAAATTAGCAGACGGAAGCAGAGGATATGCTATAGATCCTAATAGTGTAACAGGTAAACAATTAACTTCTCAAGGTGCAAATTATAGCAGACCTATAGGAGACACTCCTAATATTACCAGCAGTTATACACAAACACCTACTCCTTCTGCTCAATCTTCAAGTTACACTAGTGCTGTTGATACACAATCTAAAATAACTGGCAGTCCTATTGGAACATCAACAGGAGCTGGATTTTTTAGTAAAGATTCATTTGGGGCTAGGTACGATTATGCTACTAACATGAACACTATGGGAACTAATTTTGCTGTAGACTTTGCGGTAAACTTAGCTTTAGGCAAAGGTAAGCCTAAAGAAAGAATAGAAGCAGCAGCAAAATCAGCAGCAGGTTCTACCATAGGTACAGCTATCGGTTATACTATAGGTGGACCAGTAGGAGGTTTTATAGGTGGTAGTATAGGTAGTGCTGCTGCGAGTGGTGGGAGTGTTATATGTAGTGAATTATATAGGCAAAAATTAATTACTAAAGAAGATTATTTTATAAATTTAAGATTTACACAATCTCATATTTTACCAAAAAGAGGTTACGACATACTTCATGGATATTGGTGTATTGGTATTCCTGCTGTAAGGCTTATGCGTAGAAACAAAACAGCAACAAAATTTTGGAAGCACATCTTTCAAAAAAGAACCTTAGACCTAAAATGGAGATTAGGTAAAGGTAAATTTAATTTATTAGGTAGGGCATATAATTTAATTTTTGAAAATACTTGTGCCTTGGTTGGTAAATTTTGTAACGAGCAAGATTATAAAATATTATATAAGGAGAAAGCTAATGGCTGAAGATATGAATAAAGATATGCCAATGCCCAAGCCACAAATGCCAATGCCTCCTGAGGGTGCTAGAACTTTAAATGAAGCTATGCCTCCTGAGGGTGTTGAGGTTATGAAAAGACCAGACCAATCTATACAGATGGTTCTACTTTCAAGGCTAGAAAGCATGTCACCAGAAGAACTAAAAGAATTAGATAGAGCAATAGACAGTAAAACTGCTAAAGTATTAATGAAATTACTACCAGAACTAGAGGAACTTATAAATAGATCTATGAGTGCTAAAGGTGGTGCACCTAAAGAAGATATGGGTGCTCTTGGTGGTATGATGGGATGACTATAAGGTCTGCTAACCTTTTAGATACATCCGCATTAATATTAATGATTATGAAAATGCACACAGAATCAAAAGCTAATATACCACCTTTAAATGTTAGTAAAGTTAGTGATGCTGTTACTGGTGCTATAAAGACTGGGTTAGTGTACGTAGCTTTAGAAGAAGAAAAGTTAATAGGTTCTATAGGTGGGGTAGTATCTAGTGATTGGTTTTCTCAAGAAAAGATTTTAGGCGATTTATGGTTTTATGTAGACAAAAAACATAGATCTTCAAATACAGCAGTTAGGTTGATAAAACAATTTATTTCTGCTGGTAAAAAAGCTAAAATAAAAATACGATTAGGACATATTTATTTTGGCGATATTGAACGTAAAGATGCTTTTTATAATAAATTAGGTTTTAATTTAATAGGACAAATATATTCGGAGTAAAATATGGGTGGTTTTTGCACAACAGGAACTCAAACAATACCAACAGAAACAGATGTACTAAAAGGCACCGAGATACCAGAGTACGTATCCCAAGGTGGACAATTATTATTCTCTGAAGCTGTAAACTTAGCCGAACAACCTTTAGCTACTTTTGAAGGTTCTAGGTTGCCAGTGTATGGTAAAGTAGACCCAACAACAGGACAACCCACAGAATTAACTTATGAAACTATAACAGACCCAGACACAGGTGAAGAAACTAGAAGACTAACAACCCCAACAACAGACTTATCAAAACTAAGCCCAACAGAACAAATAGCACAACGTAAATTATTAGACGCACCAGAAAGCTATGAAAGATTTATAACAGGAGGTCAAGGAACTCCTGGATTTGAAAATTTAATGAGCGATTTTTCAGCTAACATAGGTAACCTACAACCTACAGAGTTTGGTACAGCAGACGTTAATAAATACATGCCTACTTTTTTAACTTCTGTTGACCCAGCATTACAAGATGTATCCGATACATTTACAAGAAGAAGACAAGAGCTCGAAGGCACAATGGGTGGCAGTGCATATGGTAGTTCTAGAATGGGTGTTGAGTCTGCAGAGCTCGCAAGAGGTGAAGCAAGAGAGCGAGGAAGATTGCTTGCTGATGCTGGGGCAAGAGGTCTAGAATTTTCTGCTGCCCAAGCAGAAAGAGACAAGAATCGTGAAGAAAGAATATTTGATGTAACTCAAACTGCCAGACTAACAGGAGCAAGATCCTATCAAGATATTGTACCTGTTGTACGTTCTATAAGAGAATCTGAGGTAGCTGGTGAGTTAGGTGTAGGTGAAGGTCAAAGAATGTTAGACACACAAGCCTTAGAACTAGCCTACAGAGATTTTGTTGAACAGAGAGAATATCCTTTTAGTGCTTTGAACTTTGCTATAGGTGCTTTGAAGGGTATACCTTTTGAAACTAGAGAGTTTGCTCTACAAAGAGGTGGTGAAGTAGTACAATCACCTAGTGTATATGGACAAACTATCGGTGGTTTAGGCACACTGTACAGTGCTTATAAGATGTTGAGTTAATTATGGTAGATTTAAGTAAAACAAATAAATTAGGTGCTAGTGAAACAGACCCAAAAGATTTACCTAACAATTTAGGTACACTAGCTTTATTTCCTCAAGCTGCACAGTTTGCAGAAACTTTAGTGCCTAAGACTGCTACTATATCTCCAGAAGAACAAGCCTTTTTATTCTTTACTAAAATGGCAGCAGAAGCATCTAAACCAGGAGCCACTGCTATAGGTGCTGCTGGTGAAGCTGGGCAAGATTTAGTTAAAACTAGAATAGCACAAAAAGCATTAGATAGTAAAAGAGCAGGTGATGTGGCTAGTGTTGCGAGTTCTATATTTAGTGCTATAAAGCCTAAAGTGGGAGCACCTAAGAGTGTTATAACTGATATAGCTACAGTAAATGGTCAACCTAAATTAAATGCTGCTGGTAAACAATTATATGTTTATACTAATTATGGTCCTAATGGTGAAATATTAGGAACTTTTGAAGCACCTAAGACTGATGCTAGTACAACTGTTAAATTAGGTGAAGACTCTTTAGAAAAAGAGTTTGGTAAGAATAAAGCAGATGAATTAAAAAGATTTTATAGTGGTGGTGGTCAAGGTCAAAATTTTGAACCAGGAGTACCAGGACAAGCAGTCAAAGCAGCAGACAACTTAACTAAAATACAAACGATTGAAGCTTTTCTATTGGACCCAGAAGTTACGACAGGTTATGGACAAACTTCAATTAATAAAGGTAAGCAACTCTTAAATAGAATAGGTCTTGGTGATTTTAATGAACAAGCAATAGGTAAAGCTCAATCTGCAGAAGCTTTAACTAGTCAAATGGTTTTAGAAAGTGTACAACAAATGAAAGGTGCACTTTCTGATAAAGAACTAACATTCTTGCAAGAGATGCAAGGATCTGTAAATAATACTAAAATAGCTAACTATTTAATTTTACTAGGTGCTAAACATGGTTTAAGGAAAAATTTAGAGTGGAATGATTTCTTTAAAAAATTTAAAGAAGATAGAAATCTTGACCCAGATTCTGGTCCTCAAGACATGGGTAATGATACTAAAAGTAACATAAAATTAGCTTTTGCATTAAAGAATAAATGGGAAAATTATGTAGTAAAAGATAGAGACAATATGTACGAGTTCTTAAAAAAAGATGCAGATAAATTTGTTAATGATTTAGAAGCACAAGGCAAAAGTGAAGATGAAATTGCTACAGCTTATCAAAATAAATATACTTTTATGGATAAAGGTAAAAGAGTCAACTCTTTAGAATTAGTTGAGAGTATATTTAATAGGATTAATAGATAATGGCTGAAGAAAGCTTATTAGATAGAATACAAAAAAAAGTTATGGGTGCTCCTGATAAGGGTAATGTAACCACTTTTGATCCTGATGAAGAGTTTAAAGAATTTACCCCAAAAGAAGAAAAACCTGATAGTTATTTAGAATTATTAAATGATAAATTTAGTGGTGCTGCAGATTTTATAAGTAAAGTTCCATCAATTTTAAAAGAATTACCACCAGCAATACGCAGAGCAGCATTAGGCTTAGAAGTAGGTGAAGATGGAGTAGAAAGACCTAAGCAGTTAAAATATGATTACCCAGAGATGAGTGATGCACCTATGGATCTTTTTGAAAGTTTTGGTGAAGGTAATTTAAGAACATTAATGACTTCTGATACAAATGAAAAGATAGGTGTTATGGATAAAATTTTTGCTGATGACCCAAGATACGGCACTGAAGACAGAAGGACTGCTTTTAGTGATGGTATGGGTAATGCACTAATTTTTTGGAAAGGCAAACCTTACTATGTAAACAAACCAGGATTTTCAGAGATTGATTTTGATAGTTTACTTGCACAGTCTGTTTTATTTGCAGCAGCAGGAACTAGGGGAAATTTACCTTTAATGAAAAGGTTAGCATCAACAGGATTAAAAACTGGTATTATAGAAACAGGTAGACAACTTGCCACTAAAGATGGAATAGATGAAGGTGAATTAGCTACTACTGTTGGTGTAGGTGCTGCAACTGAAGCTTTGCCTTTTGGCAGGTTTACTAAATTTATTGCAGACAGAGTTAGGAAAAATGCAGAAAAAATAGCACAACTCCCTGTTTATAGTGCACCAGGAGCAGAAAAGCAACTTACTTCAGCTGTACAAGGTCAACTAGCTTCAGGTAAAGATACTACAACCATGGTTGATAAATTACAAGTTTTACCTAAAACTAAAGGACAACGTACAGGTTTAGATAAAGATTTAGACATAGAAGATTTAATGCGTAACACTCAATTATATGGTGTACAGGCTCAAACTGATTTGAAAAAATTTGACGCAGACCAGATAAAGATTATTAAAAATAATGTTGATATATTATTAGATAATATAGGTGCTGGTAGGATTAAAGCTGGAGAAGGTAGTTCTGTAGATATCGGAGAATTAGTGGCTAAAGAGATAGACGATACTGCTTTAGAATTAAAAAATTTAGGCAAAGAAGCTTATAATAAAGCTAGTGAAATGACACCTACATTTTTATCTGGTCCAGGAGTTTTAGGTCTTGCACAAAGTTTAAAACAAAATGCTACTAATTTTATGCAAGGCAGAAGACCAGTTAGAATAGATGCCAGCAGGCTTGAAAGAATGCCTATAGTTCAAAACAACATTAAATACTTAGATAGAATTATAAAAATATATAGTAATCCTAAAGCTAAAGCAGTTAATTTTAATGCTATAGAAGATTTTAGAATTAGATTAAATTCTGATATAAAAGGAGCAACTCCAGGATCTCCAGAGCAATTAGTTTTACAACAAATGAAAAAAGGTCTAGACGATTATATGAATAATGCTGTAGAAGATGGATTATTATTCGGTGATGATGAAGCTGTTAATTTAATTAAAAATGCTCGTAAATCTTACAAGGCTTATAAAGATTTTCAAATTGGTACTGGTCCAGCAAAGAATCAAATGCCTAAAATTATAGATGGTGACAAGTCGGCTTTAGAAGTAGTTAGTATAATATTAGGTGGTGCTAATAAATTAAATGATAAAGGTTTAGGTATAGATATTATAAAAAGGATAATAAAAGCTGAAGGGCAAAATGGTCCAACTTCAGAGTTGCTTAAAAATGCTATACTATTAAGAACTTTTTCAGATCCTAAAGGTGGTATAACTAGATTAAAACTAGTGGGTAACTTTAAAGATAATTTTATTAAAAATAAAGAGATTACTAAGTTATTATTTACAGACCGAGAAATACAAGGTTTAGATTTATTTGTTAAAGATATAGCTAAAACTTTACCAGTTGAAGTAACAAAAAATCCTCCAAAATCTGGTTATACTGTTGTTGAAGCATTTTTACAAAAAGGCATTATAAAACCAATATTAACTAAATTACCTATAGTAAGGAATGTAGCTGAAACTGTAGGTGAAGTTGCAGAAAATGTAACAGGTGGCAATGCAGCTCAAGGAGTAATTGCTCAACCAGGAGATGATTTAAATAGATTTTTAAATTTAATGTTTTCACCTATACGAGCATTACCTACAGCAGCAACCCCAGAAGGCACTATGGAAAGAGATATGGAACAAAAACCTGACGAGACAAGTCAATCTTCTAGCTTAAATAAAATAATGAGTAACCTAAAGCCTGACACTATGCAAAAGCTTCAATCGTTTATTTGAAGTACATAAAATTCTTCTGGTTCATTATATAACCATTCAGCTTTATAAATAACAGTTTTACCTTTTTTAGATATTAGTTTTGTGGCTATGTAATCTTGGTGTTGTGGTTTATAAAAACATTTATTTTCAGCTACTAACTGTAAGGCTAGTAATTTAATGTCCCATTCTATAAATCTTATTATCATTTGCCAGTGTTCTGGTTTAGAGCAATAGTATCTTGTTGAGTCTTTAAATAAACCTTTTAGCACTCTTCTTGGTTCTTGGTCTGTCCAAGTAAGTTCTGTGTAGTCACAATCTTTACTACAACGCATAATTTTTTTAGACTTTATATTCTCAGCTAAACTATAAGTTGTAAAAGTCAGTGCAAATATGAATAGCCAAATTATTCCACTTTTCTTCATCCATGCTCCCTTCATTAACCCAAACAGCTTTCATTAAAAGATCTTCTCTTTTATAGCTTTTTGTTAAATCTTCTGCCCCATCAAATAATAATATTGTAGTATCAGCTTTTAATAATATCCAACATTTTCCTCTTTGAGATTTATAATCTTTTAACCAGATGTGTTGTTCTTGTTTTAAGCCTATGTTTATTTTTTTATCAGACTCAAAGCTTTTAACAAACTTTAATTCTATCCAACCAGAGTTCCCACTCTTTACAAAATGTATATCAGGCATACCCTTAGAAACTTTATTCTCTACCCTATACATTTTTATAGGTAGAGCACCTCTCATATAAGACCAAAAGTTTTTCTCACTCATTATCACCTCCTAGGAAAGAGCATTTAGGATCTTCATTAACCATATCAGCTAAAGACTTCTTTTTACGTAAAGCTTTTATTATATAAGTATCTAATGTGTTATTAGCTTCAATGTCTATATAAGTAACATTGCTGGTTGTACCTATTCTATGACATCTATCTTCAGACTGTAAACGCATCTCTAAATCAAAACTATTAGAGTAATACACAGCATATTGTGCAGCAGTAAGGTTTAAACCTAATCCACCAGCTTGAGCATGCCCTATAAAGTATTTTATCTGTGGATTTTCTTGAAATAGCTTTATATTGGTTGCTCGTTGATGATTAGGTACATCTCCATAGTATAACACACAAGAACCCTTTAACATGTTGTGTATGGCCATTATATCAGCTCGAAATCTACACCAGATAATCGTTTTTTGGTCTATTACTCTTAAAACGTCTGATAATGCTTTTCGGCGAGGATGCTTTTCTTCTATGGGTTTTAACTCTTTATCATAAGGAAACCAATTACAAACTACTTGTTGTAATCGTAACATTCTGGTTATAGTTTCAGGTACAGAAACTTCTTCTCCATTAAGTTCGGCTACAAATTGCTCCTTTAGTGAAGTGTATAATCTTTTTTGTTCTTTTGATAATTCATATTTATGTCTTTGATATATTTTAGGTGGTAGGTCTAGGCACTCTGATTTTAATACTCTAAAAGAATGACCTTTAATGCTGTGTATTAATTCATCAGTGTTTCTGTAACCTACTATCCATCTACGACCTTCATGCTCTCTAGTTATACAGTAGTTAGCTTTAAAAGTATAAAAACTATCATAACCCAATATGTAAGGATCTAAAAAAGTAAATTGTGCGTATAGATCTTCTACACCTTTTGTTACTGGTGTGCCTGTTAGTATTCTTTTATATTTAGCTAGTTTACCTAGCTTAGTTACAACTTTAGTTCTGTTGGCTCCAGGAGTTTTAATCCTAGAACTTTCATCAACCACTAATAATGTCTCATGGGATAATAATATTTTTTCTAAATAATCCTTAGATTTTTTAGATACAAAAGATTCAATATTAAAAGCAAAAACTTTTAAGATCTCTTTTTTAGCTATAAGTGCATTGAACTTTGTTTCATGGTTCTTATTCATACCGGAGTAATAATTTATACTATCATGTATACACCAATCAGGCATATGGTCTGGTAATTGTTTATCTAACCATTGGTTGTGTACACCATTAGGTGCTATAATGACTAGGCAGTTAATCCTACTTTTACTGTATAAGTATGCAGCAGTGTCTATGGCAACTTTTGTTTTACCTGTACCTTGTTCCATAAATAGACCAAAGTTCGCTTTATCCCTACTTAGATAGAATGCTTTTCTTTGATGCTCGTAAGGTTTAGTCTTGAACATAAAGTCATCCGTATCAGGAGTAGTAAAGCTACGAGTATCAGTAGCACTTTTAACCACATCACTATATTGTTCTAAAAATATTAAAGCATCATTATCCCATTCAGCTGTTGGCCATTTTGATTTAACATATTCAATGTTAGCACCTGTTGGGCTAAAGGCTACATGCCTACCAACCCACTTTCTAAATCCTGGTAAGTTGGTAAACAATTGCATATTCTCTGAAGTTAAAGGGAACTTAGCTAATAAAAATTTACCTTGAACATTTATTTGCAAATTTAATCTCCCTTAGTTTATCTAATACTTTTGACCAATAGTTGTAAGCCCAAGTATTTCTTTTTAGATAGGTGAGGTGTTTCCTCACCCTTTCTATTAGTTTATCTATTTGTCCCATTCTACATGCCCTTTCTTTATGTCCCAAGTTAAGTCTTTAGCCCTACCACCTTTTTTAATAAAGGCTTCATATTGAATACCATCAGGATTATCTAATATTATCTGCATAGAGTGCCAACCGAATGTATTAACTTTTCTAGGATTCTCTTTTACTTTAGGATATATCATAGTAAAGCTTTTTTCTAAAACTCTTTTAAATTGTCTCTTTGGTAATATCTCAATAACTTCCATAACTCTTTTACGTTTACACCAGAACTCATGAATAGGTTTACTACCAGTTTGGTCTATGACCCAACCACCCTTTACAACTTGTACATGACCAGTGGTTGTAATAATATAAGTTGAACTAAAATTACAACACCACTTAACATACTTTTGTAAAGTTATAGGATTATAAGCAAGAGTTAAATTTTTAGTATTTTTCTCTCTACCATATGTAGTTATGTCAGTGTATCTATCTAACACTCTATATTTAGCACCTAATAATCTTAACACTTTAGTTCTGTCTTGTTTAAAAGTAGAACCTTTCCACTTGTTAGATTTTTTACCAACTCTTTTATGTAACTCCCATGACTGTTTAAAAGATATACCCATTGCTATAGATACAGCAGTCACACCACAATTAGGACCAGTAACTTGGTCATCAGGATTTACAAAGCCTTCAGGTTTTTTATTAATAATGTTTTTCATAATTTATTCCTTTCTCAGTTTATATATATATTATCGTTTATTTGAGCAGATAAGTAAACAAAAATCGTCTCCCGCAAATGCCTATAAAACCAACCTTTTTAAAAAAAGTTTTAAGTTAATTTAAAAAGGTTAGTAAATTTTAAGTTATAAACTCATAACTTTTTCATAATTTTTATATTCATTTTTAAGGTATTTAATTAAATAATTACCTTTTTCAGTTAATTTAATTTTATAAGTAGCATCATAATATTTTTTTAAAATTATACCTTTTTTACATAAATCATTAATAATTTTATCACTATACTTACTACCCTCATTACAAATAAATATACTAACTAAAGTTATAAACTCATTTTTATTTATATTAAATTTATTATTATCATAAGTAAAATCAAACATAAATTACCTTTCAATAAAATAATTAATTAATAAAATATTTATAGCCTTACTATTACCCCATTGAAAAATAGGAGGTAAGCTACCTTTAAAATTAAAATACTTATCACAAATAAAACCATTATATTTACCGAAACTAATACCAGACTTAGGCTCACCTAATTTATCAATACCTAACCCAACCTTATTAGACTCACATTTAATAATATAGTTTTTTACTTTATCAGAAGTATTATCCCAAATATCAATAAGCCTATTAAGTACAGCACTTTTTTTAATAAACTTATCACAACCAAACTCAATTTCACTAACCTCAGTTAAGTCATTTTTTATACTTTTATTTATAAATATATTTTTCATAATTTATTCCTTTCTCAGTTTAAAATAAAATTTTAATTTATTTGAGCAAATAAGTAAACATTTAATTTAAGTTAATTTTCTCCACTTGTCTACATACACCTTTCTAAAGCCTTTTTTAACAAGACCTTTTACTAAATACCAATCACCTATTTTACCCTCTTCAACTATTTGTTTACCTATGCGAGTATATTTAAATCTATCTATGGTACTTATAATTGGACCAGTGTCATCTTCAAAAGTTAAGTTTAACCATAAATGATTTCTATCAACTCTACGTCCACCTCTTTTAGCTAGGTTGACTGTCTCGTTCATATCTCTTAAGTTCTTTTCTGTTAGCTTACCGAAGAATACAAATCTTCCTGGTCGGTCTGCATCCAGTTCAGCTATGTCAGTAATGTCTGAAACTATGCCATGCTTTTCAGGTTCTTTTTTAATATGGCCAAACCTTCTCTCGCATTCAAATATATCATCATACGGAGTAGTGCCTTCATTTAAAAGTTTTTCTTGTCTTGGGGTTAAAGTTATTTTTTCAATACGTCTATTGATAATATCTTCAGCAACTTTTAAGCCGACACCTTTTATATTTGTTAGACCGCCTATTAGTTTACCATCTTGTACAGACCAATTTAGTTGAGATAAAAATTTATCAAAAGGTCTATACTCAAAACCTTCCTTAACTAATTCTCTTAATAATTTTATCCCTTGAGTTTCATCTCTAACATTGCGCAAACATGCAGCAGCAAACTCAAGAGGAAACTTAGACTTAAGAACACAACACCAATAAGAAAGTAAACCATAACTAATAGCATGAGACCTATTAAAAGCCCAAGACCCCATAGTGTTGATATTATCCCATATCCTTTTTGCATCAGCTTCTTCAAGACCATTTTCCTTTGCTCCTATTTTAAACCTTTCCCAATATTGGTCAAAGAACTCTTGACCTAATGATTTGCTCATGGCTTTACGCAGTTGTGATATATCTTCCCAAGATAGCTTACCTACATGACGACCTATTTCCATAACTTGTTCTTGGTATACAACTATGCCATAAGTTATTTCAGTTATGTCTTTTACTATTGGGTGAAGATACTCTACTGGTTTTGCTCCTGTGTGCCTACTTATATATTGAGTAGTTCCTCCAGAAACTAATGGACCAGGACGACCCAAAGCAGTCAGAGCAGCAATCTCTTCAAACTTATAAACTTTCATTTGTCTAGTTAAAGACTGTAAAGCATAACCCTCAAACTGAAATATACCAGAATACTTTTCATCATTTAAAACTTTAAAAGCTAGTTTATCATCTAATGGGTAGTCTACTAATTTTTGTCGTTCCCATTTGACTTGGTCTAATACATCTTGGAGAACTGATAGAGTTCGTAAACCTAAAGCATCTATTTTAAGTAGGTTTAATTTTTCTGCATCATACTTGTCAACTTGTAAGGCTTGGGTTTGTTCATTGAAAGAACAATATTTATTAACAGCATTTTCAGTAACAACTATACCAGCAGCATGTACCCCATTGTGCCTAGCATGAAACTCCATTTGTGAAGCTATGCGCATTTGAGGATACTTTTTTAATATTTCTCTACCGATATCTAAATCATTAAATGTATCCATAATACAAAAAGCAGCACGAGCATCACCGCCACTCCTTTCAATAATAGCACCTTTTAAATCATTAACTTCCCATTGTGGTATATTTAATTCTTTAGCTACTTCAGTGATAGTGCTTTTAGCTTTGTATCTACTTATTGTACCTAGCTTAGCAACATTAGCATTACCATACTTTTCTCTTAGATAATCATATACCATATCTCTTCTATCGTCTTGAAAGTCTATATCAATATCTGGTAAGTCTGCTCTATTAAGATCTATAAATCTTTCAAATAATAAATTATGTACCAGTGGGTCAACATCAGTAATGCCTAACAAATAACAAACTAAAGACCCAGCACTACTACCTCTAGCTGGTCCAACTAGCATATGTTCCTTAGCATAGTTAACCATATCAGCTATAACAAAAAAGTAATCCTCATACTTTTTATTATCTATTAAACCTAATTCATAAACCAATCTATCATAGTATTTTTTGTCTTTTAGGTTGATGTTTAATTTAGTGGCACCTTCTTGGCAAAGTTGTAATAATGTCTTTTTACTGTTAAACTTAACCATATTGGCTTGTTTTAATGTCGCTACGCACACTTTAGCTATTGAATAGGTATTATCTATTGCCTCTTTTGGAGCCCAATTTACACAATCTTTATATTCCCACTCATTTAAAATATGCATAGGTTTTGTTCTATCTGTTCTGTTTCTACCTACTAAAACCTGATAAACTTTTCTATCGGATATGGT
>VMHT01110248.1_pt1 | contig 16693 bp, 14 predicted proteins | sample 4693611 | NCBI WGS metagenome assembly VMHT01 (sample SAMN12280063, study PRJNA550983) | marine metagenome | isolation source: seawater sampled from same location over 5 years 0.02-0.2 micron viral filtrate | place: USA: collected off the coast of southern California halfway between the port... ... | reverse complement strand
CATGCAGCGCATTTCCATGATTGGCAATGATATGCAGCTTGATGAAGGCATTGGCACTTGCGGCAAGGCCGGACAAGGTGTGCCGGTCGGTGTCGGGCAGCCGACCTTGCGCCTTGAAGGGCTGACGGTCGGCGGCACGGCTTAGCCTCAAACCGGATTGAAACAGGGTTGAAACCGCGCCGGAATGGCGGGGTTTTTCAGCCTGTATCGAGAGTATGTCTAGAGAATATCTGTCGGATAATTGCGCAATTCATCATCTTCAGCCGCGCCCTCATCAGCCATAAATTCGCGGTAACGAATATCCTCATCTGGCAGACCTGCGCTTGTGTCAATGTCGGTATTTTGCGCGTGCTCGGCCACCCCAGACAGGTCGCCGACCGAAATCTCAGAGAAAACCAGTTGCCCGGCGGCATAAACATTGAACTCCAACTGCACTTCTTCTGCATGACCGGCGGCAATGATGAGCCCGCGACTGAGCTCGCTTTCGGCATTTTCGGCACTCACCCTCAAAACGCGGAAGGTATCGTCAGCGCCGTCAACGGACCCAAAATCCAACGCATCTTCCGGCGCATATTCTTCGTCATCTGCCAATCGATAAAAAACGCCGCCGGATAAAATCGTCAAAACGAATTGCAAATCGGCAAAATCTTCCTCGCGACTGACCAGCAGATTTTGTTCGCCGCTCAGCACATCGCGGAAATAGAAAACACCGTCTTCATCAAACTGAATATTGCGCGGCAATTTCATCTCAATATCTGTCAATTCCGACTCCGGCACCGGAATCGCAATTTCAATTGTCGCGTTTTGCTTCAGTGAGGTCTCAATCAGCGCCATCATATCAGCCACATCGGTTGCGACCGGCTTCACCTTGGCCGCGCTTTTTGTGGCCAATAAAGCCTCACAAAGAGCTTGGTCGGCAATGCGCCCGTTTTGCGTATTGCCGTCGCGCGCGGGTTCTATCAATATCGCGCTTGGCTCATTTTCTTGCCCCGAACCGGCCTCGGATTCTTGCGACAAGAGCAAAAGCACGGTCATGATTGCGGGCGTGCTGACAAGCGCCGACGAGAAAACAATCGAACTCGCAGCGGCCACAACGCCCAGGTCAATGTTAAAGGTCGCCAAATCGCCATCGCGCGGCGCGGCCTGAAATTGGCGATAGCGCAAAACCGGATGCGTGCCATTATTGTTTAAGGCAAGCGGGTTGCGAACAGTCGGCCCTTCGGCGTCAGGCAGGGACGATAAATCAATAAGCGACACCTCGCCCAAGCTCAGCTCGCCAATATCAAACTTTAATGTTTTCATCACGGTTCACCCTCCAAGAGGCTTCTTATTTTTACCAATGAATGAATGAACAAACGCGTGCGGGTTGCCCCCGTCTTTTTCAGATGCATAAATAAGCAAATAGTTAATAATCTGTCAATCAGCCAGACAGGATGACAGCCGGATTTGGCCCCCTGGTAATCTTGAAACCTAGAGAAAATACGGGTTTTTTTAGCCTAAAAAGATAGTGAATAAATTGCTAATTATTCACTGGCACGGCCAAGCTGCGGGCGGTGACGGAGGGCAGAAGTCTAGAGCGTCAGCGTTTCATAGGCTTTGCGAATATCGCCGCCCCATTCATTTTCATATTGCTCAAGCAGCCGCTCGGCCGGGGATTTACCGCTGCCGACAACATCCTCAAGAAAGTCCAAAAACTTGGTTTCATCATCGCCTGCCGCATCCTTAAAGCCGCGATTTTTCAGCCCCTGCTTGGCGAGCGGCAGAATATCACGCGCGACATCCAGCAAACTGCCGCCGCGAAATGGCGTGGCCAGACCGGTTTGCGCCGCGCCCATCCGCAAGGCGGCGCGCTCGGCTTGCGTCCAATCAGCGACATAGGCCGCGACTTGGCTTTGCACATCGGCATCATAAAGCAGCCCGACCCAAAAGGCCGGCAGCGCGCAAAGCGACGGGCGCGTGCCGCTATCCGTGCCGCGCATTTCAATAAATCGCTTCACCCGCGCCTCAGGAAACAGCACGGTCAGATGATTTTCCCAATCCTGCGCCGTCGGTTTTTCGCCCGGCAAAGCAGGCAATTCGCCCTTCATGAAATCGCGGAAATTCATGCCCAGCGTATTGATGAAGGCACCATCGCGCACAACAAAATACATCGGCACATCAAGCGCATAATCGACATATTGTTCAAAGCCGAACCCCTCATCAAAAGCGAAGGGCAACATGCCGGTGCGCTTCGGGTCGGTATCGGTCCAGACCAGAGAGCGTTCCGATAAATGGCCGCTCGGCTTGCCATTGATAAAAGGCGAATTGGCGAATAAAGCGGTGGCCAGCGGTTGCAACGCCAGCGCGATACGCAGCTTTTCAACCATATCGGCCTCGGAGCCGAAATCGAGATTGACCTGCACAGTGGCGGTCAAATACATCATCTCCGTGCCGCGCCCGCCTTGCTTGGGCATATAATCGGTCATTAAAATATAGCGGCCCTTGGGCATACGCGGCGCGGCGTCAAAATTCCAAAAGGGTGTGTAGCCAATGCCGAAATAGCCCTGCCCCAGCTTTTCGGCGACGGCGTGAACCTCATCCATATGCGCGCCAATCTCGCCGCATGTTTGGTGAATATTTTCCAGCGGCGCACCCGAAAGCTCAAGCTGGCCCGCAGGCTCCAACGTCACCGAACCGCCACCCGCTTCGGCTGAACGCGCCAGCCCGACCAGCGTGTCGCCCTCATATTTGCCTTCCCAGCCAAATTGCATCAGCCCTTCCAGCATCGCCCTAATGCCGTCCGGCCCCTCATAGGGCAGCGGCGCAAAATCTGCTTTGCGATAGCCGAATTTTTCATGCTCTGTGCCGATGCGCCAGTCTTGGCGCGGCTTGCAACCGGCGACCATCCAGTCTTTCAACTCGGTAATATTCTCTAAAACGGGATCAGCCGCGTCGGACATTCATATTCTCCTGCACGCGCAATCGCATGATTGCGTTGGCGGCGTGGTGATAGGGTGAATGTAGGGACGTTTGGGACAAACGACAAGCCAGCGATGCCGCACCTTATGTTATGGCGTATCTTGATGCGTATCTGGCCAATCACCAATGCGGCTTTGCAGCAGCGCCAAAGCCGCCACCACAGCCGTATCCGTGCGTAAAATACGCGGCCCTAATGACAGCGAAAATGACCCGGCATGGGCGCGCAGCGCGGCGCGTTCAGCCTCATCAAAACCGCCCTCCGGCCCAATCAGCAGGGCCAATTTGCGACCCTTTAAATCATCCAGCGCGGCCAGCCCCGCACCCGTTTGCGCCGCCTCGTCACAAAAAATCAGCACCCGGTCTTGCGGCCAATCGGCCAGCGCATCCGGCAAGCGCGTGGCGGCGGCAATCTCCGGCACACTCAAAATATTGCATTGCTCAGCCGCCTCAATGGCATTGGCTTGCAAGCGTTCCGGCTTCAGCTGACCGCCCTGCGTGCGCGCCGTGATGACCGGCCATAATGTGCCGACGCCCATCTCAGTGGCTTTTTGCGCCAAATAATCGAGCCGGTCTTTTTTCACCGGTGCCACCAGCAGCCAAATATCATTGGGCGTATCTTGCGGGCGGGTTTGTGCTTCAGCCTCAATCACCACTTGTTTTTTTGTGAGCGCGGCAATGCGCCCGCGCCATTCGCCATCGCGGCCATTGAATAAAAACAGCGATGCGCCGACCTCCAGCCGCAGCACATTGCGGAGATAATGCGCCTGCTTATCATCCAGTGACACGGCGCGGCCTTGCGCCAAATCCTGTGTGACGTGAAGTCGCTGACTTATCTTCTGGACGGGTGGTGTGATGCGTGGCATGAAAAACTCCTGAATTATATGTGCCATAAATGAACGGATTGGCCAATCATGTCGCCACAGGAAAACCATACCGCACCGGCGGATACGCAAAGCGGCTTTTTGCTGTCGCGCTTATCGCCGCGCGGGCAGGCGATTGCCCAATTGGCGCGCTATGACCGTCCGATTGGCGCATGGCTGTTATTCTGGCCGTGTTTTTGGGGTGTGGGGCTGGCGTCGGCGGCGCTGAACAGTCTGCCGCCCTTAATGCCGCTTGTGGCTTTTGCCATTGGCGCGCTGGCCATGCGCGGTGCGGGCTGTACCTATAATGATATTATTGACCGCCATCTCGACGCTCAAGTGGCGCGCACGGCATTGCGCCCGCTGCCCTCGGGGCGCGTCAGCTTGCGGGCCGCTTGGATGTTTTTCATCGCGCAAATTTCAGTCGGCTTTGTGGTGCTGCTGTCTTTTCAATCGCTGTTCATGGTCGCGCTGGGGGTCGCCGCGCTGGGGCTGGTCGCGGCTTATCCGTTTATGAAGCGCATTACCTATTGGCCGCAAGCCTGGCTGGGCCTGACCTTTAATTGGGGCGCGCTGATGGGCTATGCCGCCATCACCGACACGCTGCCGCCTGCGGCTTTCGCGCTTTATGCGGCGGGGGTTTTTTGGACGCTGGGCTATGACACGATTTACGCCCATCAGGATAAAGAAGATGACGCGCTTATCGGCGTTAAAAGCACGGCACTCTTGCTGGGCGCGCGCACCAAGCCGATTTTGTCGGTGTTTTATGGCGCGAGCTTGGCCTGTTTGGCACTGGCCGCATATCAGGCGCAAATCGGCCCGCTATTTTGGACAGCCCTGCCGATTATCGGTTGGCATTTGCTGGTGCAAATCACCCGCCTCGACATCGACAAGCCGGAAGTCTGCCTGCAAATCTTTCGCGCCAATCGCAATACCGGCATGATTATCGCCATTGCCTTTGTGCTGGGCGTTTTTTAAACTCAACCCATCATAATTTGCCGCATCCTTAACCGCCCGCTAAGGGGTGCAAAAGCCCGGCAAGAAGGTCTATATTAAGGCGATGAGCATGACACAAACCCCGAAACTGCGCCTATCAGCGCGCGCGCTGGTCGCGCCCGCGGTTTTGCAAAAGCTGCAAACCCGTTCCAATCTGGTCGGGCTGGCCTTGGTCGCCCATGCGTGGGGCGTGGTGTTTGCCGCAATGGCGCTGTTTTATGTATTTCCCAATCCGCTGACATTTATTCTTGCCGTGATGATTATCGGCGCGCGCCAGCTTGGCATTGCCGTGCTGATGCATGATGCGGCGCATAATGCGCTGTTTCGCACAATAAGTTGGAATAATTATCTGTCGGATTGGCTGTGTGGATATCCGATGATGGCGCGCACTGACGCTTATCGGCGCTATCATTTGCAGCATCATATGCGCACCCAACAAGATGACGACCCCGACCTGATTTTATCAAAGCCGTTTCCCATCACCCGCAAAAGCCTGCGCCGTAAAATCTGGCGCGACCTGACCGGCCAAACCGGATATCAGCAAAGAAAAGCGCAAATTCTGAACGCGCTTGGCCCGCGCGAATTGGGCTTTGTCGGGCGGCTGGCGCATTTTTGGAGCAAGCTGGGCGGTACGGTGATAGCGCATATGGTTATTTTGGCGGCCTGCACCGCGCTGTTTCATTGGAGCTATTATCTGATGTTCTGGCTGCTGCCCTTTCTGACCTATCATATGGCGATTACGCGGCTGAGAAATATCGCCGAACACGCCATTGTGCCCGATAATAATGACCCGTTTCGCAATGCCCGCACGACCAAAACCAATTGGCTGACACGGCTGTTTTTCGCGCCCTATTGGGTGAATTATCATGTCGAGCATCATTTAATCATGCATGTGCCGTGCTGGCGTTTGCCGCTCATGCATAAAACGCTGTTGGCCGATGGCTATGGCGACCGCATGGAAATGGCGCCGGGCTATTTTGATGTTCTGAAACGTGCCAGTGCGCGGTCTAATGATGAAGACACGCCGGGCATGATTGTGCATGATGGTCGCAACCGCCTGAAAGGCAATTTCTCCGAAGGTTTTTCCGAAACCGCGTAAAGCAGGTAATTATATGTCCTCTCCTACCCATTTGGCCGATAGCGAAGCCGCCAATCTCGCTTTGGCGCAACAATTGATTGAATTGACCCGCGCCGCCGGAGCCGATGCCGCCGATGTGCTGGTCAGCGATAGCGCCTCGCTATCCGTATCGTGCCGCATGGGCGTGTTGGAAGACACGGAACGCGCCGAAAGCCGAGATATCGGTCTGCGCGCCATGATTGGCCAAAAGCAGGCTTTTGTTTCCGGCTCGGCTGTTGATGATACCGCCTTGCAGCAATTGGCCCAGCGCGCCGTTGATATGGCGCAAGCCACGCCGGAAGACCGCTATTGCGGTTTTGCCCCCGAAGACCGGCTGACCACCGACATTCCGGCGCTTGATATTGCCGATGATTATGAACCCGATGCCGATAAATTGCTGGCCATGGCCATTACGTGCGAGGACGCCGCGCGCGCCATTAAGGGCATTACCAATTCAGAAGGTGCTGGCGCAGGCTGGGGACGCGCCACCACCGCTTTGGTGACCAGTCACGGGTTTCAAGGCGCTTATACCAGCACCAGCTTTTCCGCCAGTTGCGCCGTGATTGGCGGCGAAGGCGACGCGATGGAACGCGATTATGCCAGCCATTCGGCCCGCCATTTGGAAGATTTGGACGCGCCCGAACATATTGGCCAACGCGCCGGTGAGCGCACGATTGAGCGGTTGAACCCGCGCAAGATTGAAAGCACCAAAACCAATGTGGTTTACGCGCCGCGCGTCTCGGCCTCGCTATTGGGGCATTTATCCGGTGCGATTTCAGGCAGTGCGATTGCGCGTGGCACATCATTTTTGCGCGACCAAATGGGCCAGCAAATTATGAGCGCCCACATCACCATTGAAGATGACCCGTTGCGCCCCCGCGGACTGCGCTCGGCCGGTTTTGACGGCGAAGGCGTGGCGACCGCCAAGCTGACGCCGATTGATAAGGGCGTGTTACAAAATTGGTGGCTCGACAGTGCCGCAGCGCGCCAGCTTGAGCTTGAAACCAATGGCCGCGCTGCCCGCGGCATTGGTGGCCCGCCCGCCCCGTCAGCGACCAATCTTTATATGCAAGCCGGAACGGATAGCGTTGACACTATGCTGAAAAATATCGGCACCGGCCTTTATGTCACCGAACTTATCGGCATGGGCGTGAATGGCGTGACCGGCGATTACAGTCGCGGCGCGTCGGGCTTTTGGATTGAGAATGGCGAGCTGGCTTATCCGGTGAGCGAGGTAACGATTGCGGGTAATTTGAAGGAAATGTTCTTAAACATGACACCGGCGGATGATTTGACTTTCCGCCATGGGGTGAATGCGCCAACCATTTTGGTTGAGGGCATGGCGCTGGCCGGTCTATAAGCCGGTCTATTAGCCGCACAGCAAGGGCGTATGACGACCGGAGCGGGCTGAATGAAGCCGTAATCACGCCACAATATGCTATACATTAGCCTGATAGGGGCGAATCAACGGGGCACTGAGGGGCGCGCAAGCGCCGAGATATTTTGAGTCAATTGACCACAGAATTAGACAAGCAAACGTCGGATAAAAGCATGACGCATAATCAGCGCGCCGATGTGCAAGCGCAATATCATGCGCGCCGCTCGCGTTCTATCGCGCTGATTGAGCGTATGCTCAAAAGCTATTTGCGGCCTTATATTTGGCTGCTTGGCCTGTCGGTTTTGCTGAATGTCATTATTGCCGCCACCACCGGCGCGCTGCCTTGGTTTATCCAGCTTGCGGTTGATGAGGTGTTTAATAATAAAGACCCCAATATGCTTATTTTAGTGCCGGTCGGGGTGATTGCCATTTCCTTTATCAAAGGGCTGGCAACCTATGCCTCCAATGTGATTATGAATTTTGTCGGCCAACGCTCGACCTCAAATTTGCAACGCGATTTATTTTCGCGCCTCGTGCATGGCGATTTGGCCTATGTCGGGCAGCAGCATAGCGGCGCTTATATTTCGATTTTCATGAATGATGCGACACGCCTGCGCGCCACGGTCTCCACCATGATTGTCTCGCTCATTCGCCATTTGCTGACGGTCGTCGCGCTGATTGCGTTCATGTTCACCATTAATTGGCATTTGGCGATGATTTACACGGTGATTGTCATTCCGATGGGCATTGCCGCCATGCGCCGATTGGGCCGGGTCACGCGCTCGGCCTCACGCGATGGCCTGCAAGAGACCGGCGAATTTTCGACCCTGATTGCCGAAACCCTGAGCGGCTTGCGTATCGTTAAAGCCTATGGCCAAGAGCGCGACCAGATTGACCGCGCCGGTTCGACCATTGATCGGGTGTTGGAATTTACCATGCGCGCCATTCGCGCCCGCGCCGCCGCCAGCCCGGCCATTGAGGCATTGGGCGGCATTGCGGTCGGTGCGATTATTTTTGTCGGCGGCTATCAATCCATGCAAGGCAATTTGACCGCCGGTGAGTTTATGGGCTTCATCACCGCTTTGCTGGCCGTCTATCAGCCGCTGCGCTCGGTCGCCAATATGCAAACCGTGCTGCAAGAAGGCGTTGCGGCGGGCACGCGTGTCTTCGCCATTCTCGACGCCCAAGACCATATTGTTGACAGCCCCGATGCCGGTTTATTGACCATTGATAAGGGCGCGGTGCACTTCAATAATGTGTCCTTTCAATATGACGGGCGCGAGCATCCGGCGCTGAACGGCGTCTCGATTAATGTCCAGCCCGGCCAAACCGTCGCGCTGGTCGGCGAGTCCGGCTCGGGCAAATCAACCCTGCTTAATTTGACCCTGCGCTTTTTTGATGTCAGCGATGGGACGATTGAGATTGACGGGCAAAATGTGTGCCATGTCACGCTGGACAGCCTGCGCCGCGCCACCGCTTTGGTGACGCAAGACCCGTTTTTGTTTGACGATACGATTGCCAATAATATCGCCTATGGCTCGCCGCAAGCCGATGCCGCCGCGATTGCCCAAGCCGCCAAGCAAGCCGCCGCGCATGGGTTTATCTCCGATATGCCGGAGGGTTATGATACGCGGGTTGGGGAAAGCGGTATTCGCCTGTCCGGCGGCCAGAAACAGCGCATCGCCATTGCCCGCGCCATGCTCAAAAACGCGCCGATTTTATTGCTTGATGAAGCCACCTCGGCGCTGGATACCGCGTCAGAACAAAAGGTTCAGACCGCGCTCAATAAACTTATGCAAGGGCGCACCTCACTGGTTATCGCGCATCGCCTATCGACCATTATGCATGCTGATTGCATTTATGTGATGGCTGAGGGGCAAGTGGCCGAGAGCGGCACGCATGATGAATTGCTGGCGGCCAATGGCGTTTATGCCGACCTTTATCACAAACAATTTGAAAATGAGGGCAACTAATGGCCGTTTTGCGGCTGTATCTGTGCTTCGCATTTTTGGCTGCGCCGTTTCTTCGTTTTCAACTGCGCCAACGCGCCGAGGCGGGACGCGAGGAAGCGCATCGGCTGCATGAGCGTTTCGGCCAAGCCTCACAAAGACGCCCGACCGGCCCGCTTATTTGGGTGCATGCGGCATCTGTCGGGGAGACCAATTCCGTTCTGCCGCTGATTGACGATATGCTGGCGGCGCAGACGGATTTACAAATTTTGCTGACCACCGGCACGGTGACCTCGGCGCAGATTGTCGCCGCTCATCAAACCCGCCAAAAAAATGCCACGCGCCGCCTTATCCATCAATATGCACCGCTTGACCGCCGCCCGTGGGTGATGCGCTTTCTGGCCTATTGGCGACCGCAAGCCGCGCTTTGGGTGGAAAGCGAAATTTGGCCCAATATGATTTTGGCCTGCGAAGCGCATGGGCTGCGCCTGATAATGCTGAACGGGCGCATATCGCCGCGCTCTTTCAAACGCTGGCAACGTTTTGACAAAGCGGCGCAATTTCTGCTCGGCAAATTTGCCCTGCTGACCGCGCAAGATGATATGAGCGCACAGCGTTTGCGCGCTTTGGGGCTGTCGGAGATTGCCACGCCGGGCAATTTGAAACTCGACGCGCCGCCGCTCATGGCCGATGCGGCGCAACTGGCCGAGCTACAAAACGCCATTGGGCAGCGGCCCTGTTGGCTGGCCGCCAGCACCCATCCGGGTGAGGAAGAACAGCTTGCCATAGCGCATCAAATGATTGGCGAGACCAGCGATAATTTGCTGACCATTATTGTGCCGCGTCATCCCAATCGCGGCGCGGCGATTGCCGATGCGCTGCACAAGCACGGCATGAAACTGGCGCAACGCTCGAAGGGCGAAATGCCTGCGGCGGATACGGATATTTATCTGATGGATACGCTGGGCGAAATGGGGCTGGCTTATCGGCTCGCCAATATTGCCTTTATCGGTGGCACGCTGGTGCCGCATGGCGGGCAAAACCCGTTTGAAGCGGCGCAGCTTGAGTGCGCCATTTTGCACGGGCCGCATATCGCCAATTTTGAAAGCCTGTTTGCCGATATGGCGAGCAAGGGCGCAACGGCAGAAGTCACCGATGCCGCAACGCTGGCAACACAAGTCACCGCCCTGCTCAACACGCCCGCCACGATTGAGCAAATGCAAAACGCGGCGAAAGATTACAGCGCCTCTATGGGGGGCGCGCGGGCGCGCATGAGCGCGCTTTTACAGCCCTTTATCACGGCAAGAGATGAGGCTCAAAATGGCTGAACCGCGCTTTTGGCAGTCACGGCGACATCCGGTCAGCTTGGCACTGACGCCGCTCTCGCTCCTCTATCGCGGATTGGAAGCCGCCAATCGCAAGCTGGCGCATACCCAGCATCCGGGCAAACCGGTGATTTGTGTCGGCAATCTTACCGCCGGTGGTGCCGGTAAAACGCCGACCGTGCAATGGCTGGCCAAACAATTGGCGGCGCGCAATATGAGCCCGGCTATTTTATCACGCGGCTATGGCGGCAATGCCAAAGGCCCGCTCAAAGTCGATAGGGCGCAGCACACAGCCGCGCATGTCGGCGATGAGCCGCTTATGCTGGCGGCGGATTGGCCGGTTTATATCGGCGCTGACCGCATGCAAAGCCTGCGCCTTGCCGTGCAAGACGGGGCCGATGTGATGATAAAAGATGACGGTTTTCAAAACCCGTCTTTGGCGCATCATTTCAATCTGATTATTGTCGATGGCAAAACCGGCCTCGGCAATCAGCGTCTGCTGCCCGGCGGGCCATTGCGCCAACCGCTTGATACCGCATTGCAAAAGCTTGATGCGCTGCTGGTCTTGGGCGCGGCGACGCATGACAGTCTCGGCTTTTTAATGGATGCGGTAGAAGCCTTCGGCAAGCCGGTTTTTCATGGAGAGATTACGCCGACGCAAAAGAAAAAAGCGGCCAAAAAAGTGCATGGCTTTTGCGGCATTGCCAAGCCGGAGAAATTCCGCGCCAGCCTCGAGGCGCAAGGCTATGAGATTATCGGCTTCACCGCTTTCGCCGACCATTATAATTTCACCGATACGGACGCCAAAAAACTGCTTGATAGCGGAGACGCGCTCATCACCACGCAAAAAGATATGGCGCGGTTACACGGCGCACCCAAAGGCAGCGCTCGCGCCAAGCTGGCAGCCCGCGCCGCCATTTTGCCGGTTAAGCTAAAAATCGAAAATGAGGCCGCTTTAATCAACGCCATTGCGGCGGCCATTGCCGATGGGCAGGCCAATCGGCTCTATACTTCTTATTGACGGGACGGCTTATTGATTAGGGTCGCCATCTGCCAGCAAGGCCGGGTCGAGGCGCGCGCCGCGCCAAAACATCCGCCAATCGAGATGCGGGCCGGTGGAGCGACCGGTAGAGCCGACCGTCGCAATCACATCGCCGCGCTTTACCTTTTGGCCGACTTTCACCTTTAAACTATCGAGATGCATATAGGCCGAGGTGACGGAAAGCCCGTGATCGATAAACACCAAACCGCCCTCAAAATACATATCCGGTTCGGCCAACGTCACCGTGCCGGAAGCCGGTGCCATGACCGGCGTGCCCCGCGGGGCGGCAATATCAATGCCGAAATGCGGGCGACGCGCCTCGCCATTATAAAAACGCTGGCTGCCATAAACGCCGGTGACGCGGCCTCTGGTCGGCCACACAAACCCCTCGCTAAAGCCGTCATCTTGGCTGGCAATGGCGCGCGCGGCTTTCTTGAGCCGACTGCCACGGGCAATGCGCGGCCAGGCTTCCTCAGGCGGCGTCACCATAGCGGGCGGCAAACCGTCAATGCGCTGGATATTATAGCTGCGCTCGGTCAAAACCAGCGGCACAAGGGCGCTTTTACCCTTACGCCGAAATTCCAATTTTTGCGCCAGCTTGGCATCGCGCCCAAAGCCCAATACGGTGCGCCCATCGACTTGCGGCAATGGCTCGCCATTGAGCTTGACTTGCGTGTTATCGGTGAGATGCAGCACCACCATGCCGCCTTGCGAAAACGCGCCGCTTTGCGCGCGCACATAATCACGCGGCAACTCCACCGCCGACGCGGCAAAGGGCATGATGAGAATAAAAAGAAAGAGACTAGCTGCGCGCCGCATTATCCAATTCCGCTTGCATGGATGCGTCGGCATCAAGATAGGCTTCCTGACGCGCCACACTCCAATAGCGCAAATCCTCCAGCGCAATTTGTTTTCCGGTGACCGCGCAGACGACATAAGCGCCCGGCATGACAACGTCAAAATCGCCATCGAGATATTTAATTTGTGCTTCGCCACCGGCCATATGTGCTCCTCTTGGACGCTATAATAGCTGACCCTGCCCGCCATCACCAGACGGTTTGGGGTTCGCTTTCTTTTTAGGTTTGGCCGCCCTTTTCGGTTGCGGTGCAGCCACGGCCTCAACCCGCGCCGCCACGCTTTGGGCATTGGCGAGGCGAATATCCAGCAAGCTGCCATTTGTGGCTTGCGCCGCATCGCGCAATGGTTTGCCCGCCTCATCCAGCACCAGCGCAAAGCCGCGTTCCAAAACGCTTTCATGGCTTAATAATCTGAGCTGTCGGGCAAAGGCCGCCAGCGCGCTTTCTTGGCGGGCAATTTGGCTTTTCATTTGTCGCGCCGCGCGCGCCAATAATCCCTGCACATGCTCATCGGCATAACGCAAACGGGTTTGCAAGGCCGAGGGCGTCAGACGCGCCGCGCTTTGCGCCAGCCGCGCCGCTTGCTTGGCGATATTGGCCTGCAAGCCGCCGCCCAATCTTTGCGTCACCGCATCCAGCCTTTGCGCAGGCAGCGCCAATATATCTTCGAGCTTGGGCAGGCCGCGCGCCAAGCCATCGAGATGATGACGCGCTTGGGTGAGCCGCCTTGTTTGCGCCCGCAACAGCCGCGTTTCAAAATCATTGATTTGCGCGGCCAAATCGGCGCGCACCGGCACTGCCATTTCAGCCGCTGCCGTCGGTGTTGGGGCGCGGCGGTCGGCGGCAAAATCAATCAGCGTCGTATCGGTTTCATGGCCGACGGCGGAGATGAGCGGAATATCCGACTGCGCCGCCGTGCGCGCCACAATCTCCTCATTAAAGCCCCATAGGTCTTCCAGACTGCCGCCACCGCGCGCCACAATCAGCACATCGGGCCGCGCAATCGGGCCATTTTCGGGCAGCGCATTAAATCCGGCAATGGCTTTGGCGACTTCCTCGGCGCAGGTCTCGCCCTGCACACGCACCGGCCAAACCAGCACATGACGCGGAAACCGGTCGTCCAGCCTGTGCAAAATATCGCGTATCACCGCGCCGGACGGGCTGGTAATCACGCCAATGGTTTCGGGCAGAAACGGCAAAGCCTGTTTGCCCGCCTCATCAAACAGACCTTCAGCGGCGAGTTGTTTCTTGCGCGCTTCCAGCAGCGCCATCAGCGCGCCCTCGCCCGCCGGTTCCATCGCCTCAACCACCATTTGATAGCGCGACTGACCGGCAAATGTCGTCAGCTTGCCGGTGACGATAACCTCAAGCCCCTGTTCGGGCTGCATGGTCAGTTTTTGTGCCGTGCCTTTCCACATCACGCCGGACAGCACGGCTTTGTCATCTTTCACGTCAAAATAAACATGGCCCGAGGCCGGACGCGAGACGCGGCCCAATTCGCCGCGGACGCGCACGCGCCCAAAACTGTCTTCAACCAGCCGTTTGACCTGTCCCGACAGTTCCGAAACCGTAAGTTCCACAAGATTATCGCCGTGTGCGCTCACCTTTTTCCGCTTTTTCCTGTTCACGTGATATGAATCGACGCCATCATGGCACGGTTTGCAAAAGAGACAAATATGATGAGTGAAAAACGTAATATTTTGGTTCTGGGTTCGGGTGGGCGCGAACATGCGCTGGCGTGGAAAATCGCGCAAAGCCCGCTTCTCGACACGCTTTATTGTGCGCCGGGCAATGGCGGCATGGCGCAATTGGCGGAAATGGTCGCGCTGGATATGGCCGACCATCAGGCGGTGATTGAGTTTTGCCGCGATAAGGCAATTGGCCTTGTCGTCATCGGGCCGGAAGCGCCGCTTGTCGCCGGACTCGCCGATGATTTAAGCGCCGCCAATATTGCCGCTTTCGGGCCGGGCAAAATCGCCGCGCAATTGGAAGGCTCTAAAGGCTACACCAAAGATTTATGCGCCGAGGCCGATATTCCGACCGCCGCCTATGGCCGTTTCGACAATGCCGCTGATGCGCTGGCCTATCTCGACACGCTGCCCATTGCGACGGGCGAAGCGCCGATTGTCGTCAAAGCCGATGGGCTGGCCGCGGGCAAGGGCGTGATTATTGCCGAGGATATAAAGACCGCGCGCGATGCGGTGGCCGATATTTTCGACGGCGCATTTGGCGATGCGGGCGCAGAATTGGTGGTCGAAGAATTTATGACCGGCGAGGAAGCCAGCTTTTTTGTGCTGTGCGATGGCGAGAACGCCCTGCCCATGGCCACGGCGCAAGACCATAAGCGCGTCGGCGATGGCGATACCGGCCCCAATACGGGCGGCATGGGCGCCTATTCGCCCGCCTCGATTATGACCGACGCGCTGATTGATGAGACCATGGAAAAAATCATTCACCCGACTTTGGCGACCATGGCCAAGCGCGGCGCGCCCTATCGCGGTGTGCTTTATGCCGGTTTAATGCTGACGCCCGAAGGGCCGAAACTGGTCGAATATAATGCCCGCTTTGGCGACCCTGAATGCCAAGTGCTGATGAGCTTGCTGAAATCCGATATTGTGCCGGCCTTAGAGGCCGCGGCCATTGGGTCGGTGAAAAACATGGTGCTGAATTGGCATGATGATGTCGCCATGACGGTGGTGATGGCGGCTGAGGGGTATCCGGGCAGCTATGATAAGGGCACGGTGATTAGCGGCCTCGACAAGGTGAGCGATGATATTGAGGTGTTTCATGCGGGCACGGCGCGCGCCCAAGACGGCACGGTGACCGCCATTGGCGGGCGCGTATTAAACGTCACGGCGCGCGGCAAAACAGTGGCGCAAGCCCAAGCAAATGCTTATGCTGGCGTCAATGCGATTGACTGGCCGCAAGGTTTTTGCCGCGGCGATATTGGCTATCGGGAAATAGCGCGCGAACAGCGCGACTGACACTTTGGGGGACGCATTTCATGAAAGATGAAGGCATCGAAAAATTTGGCGGCACAAAAGATGTGGCCGATACGCATAAATTTGATGAGCAAAATTTGGAAGCCTATATGGCCGCTCATGTTGACGGCTTTGAAGGGCCGTTGGAGGTGCGCCAATTTAAGGGCGGGCAATCCAACCCGACCTATCAGCTCATCACGCCGCAGAAAAAATATGTGATGCGCCGCAAGCCGCCGGGCAAATTGCTGCCTTCAGCCCATGCCGTGGATCGCGAATATAAAGTCATCACCGCGCTGGGTAAGACCGGCTTTCCGGTGCCGCGCACTTATTGCCTGTGCGAGGATGAGAGCATTGTCGGCACGATATTTTATATTATGGACATGATGGATGGCCGCATTTTATGGGACCCGCAATTGCCGGATATCCCGAAAGAAGGCCGCCGCGCGATTTTTGAAGCGAAAATTAAAACGCTGGCCGATTTGCATAATACGGATTACGCCGCCATCGGCCTGTCTGATTTCGGCAAGCCCGGGGATTATTTCGCCCGCCAGATTTCGCGCTGGAGCAAGCAATATCAGCTTTCTGAGACGCAAGAAATCACCAGCATGAACAAGCTGATTGACTGGCTGCCCAATAATATTCCGGGCAGTGATGAGGTCTCCATCGTGCATGGCGATTATCGCCTCGACAATATGGTGCTGCATAAAGACAAGCCCGAAGTCATCGCCGTTTTGGACTGGGAATTATCGACTTTGGGTCACCCGCTGGGCGATTTCACCTATCACCTGATGCAATGGTATATGCCGAATGATGCGGGCAGCACCAATACGCTTTTGGGCTGCGATTTCAGCGAGCTGAACATTCCTGATGAGGCCGAATATACGCGGCTTTATTGCGAGCATACGGGCCGCGACAGCATTGAAAATCTCGATTATTACATCGCCTATAATATGTTCCGTCTGGCCGGTATTTTGCAGGGCATTGTCGGGCGTGTGCGCGACGGCACGGCATCCAACGCCCACGCCGCCGCTATGGCCGACCGCGTAAAACCGCTCTCCGATATGGGCTGGGAATATGCGCTAAAGGCAGGGGCGGTATAAGCACCCGTTTGCCCGAAGGGCAGACAAGGTGCGCCTTCCGCCTTACCGAAGGGGGCGGTATAAGGGCTTAAATTGCGAAGCAATTTTTAGTCCGCTTTCCGCCTTACCAAAGGGGGCGGTATAAGGGCTT
>VMHT01153472.1_pt1 | contig 16698 bp, 17 predicted proteins | sample 4693611 | NCBI WGS metagenome assembly VMHT01 (sample SAMN12280063, study PRJNA550983) | marine metagenome | isolation source: seawater sampled from same location over 5 years 0.02-0.2 micron viral filtrate | place: USA: collected off the coast of southern California halfway between the port... ... | reverse complement strand
TACAAACATATAATACTTTATCTCCAGAAGAAAAAATAGCATTCAAAGAAAATTTTAGAACTCATTCAGTTGAATCATATGTATATAATACTATACATGTTTTATATCCTTTAAGCAAATGTGATAATTGATTTAATCGATTTGCAGTGAATTCTGTTTCAAGTGCTTGAAGATAATAATTAAATAATTTGTTTTGATTCATATCAGACAGACTATCTTTGCATAATGGTCTTTTCAATATTGGTGTTTGTATACATCCTTTTATTTTCCATTCATTCCATAATGAATATACAAAGTCATTTACTTCTTGGAAAAATGGAATCTTTAAAAATTCTTTTTCTATATGACCATATAACAATCTAAATGTTATTTGTTTGCTTTGTTCATATTGATCCGATGTTAATTTATCAGTACCAAAATAAAATTTTCCAAAATATGTATGAATAGATCCTTTGGGTAATTTATATCCAATTAGTCTTGCAATCAATCTTACATGATATGCATCAAAGTCAAATTCAACTAATGCTCCATTTTTAAATCTACTGCAAAAAGCATCTCTAGTGCCATCTTGTTTATTCATTGCTGCAAAATTGAATCCACGAAATGCATTTGAAGGACGACCTGTAGTTGTATGATAATGATAATTTGAATAAACTCGTCCGGTTGTAATTAATTCTTTCATTTTAAAAGAATCATTAACTTGCATTCCGTTAGATTCAATGTCAGCAAATATTTTTGGATAATATGTATTAAATTTTTTATATGAATCAGATAATTTAGAATTAACAATCATAGGCATTGCATACTTGCGTATTTTTTGACACATTTCTACATGTTTCATTAATGGAATAATCGTATTAACATGTTGTAAATTAGTATGTCGCCTCCAATAAAAATGATGTGCAGCTGTATAATAATGATTATCATCATATGCTTCATTATATGTATACCACCACAAACTTTTTACATCATAAACTTTGTTATTTCCGCCCATTTGTAACCATAACTTTTTGTCATGAACAAATATAGATTCCAATTCAAGTAGTTTATTTAAATGTTCTTTAAAGCCGGTTATTTGTTCAGTATGATGTATAGGAACAATGAATTCAATTTCATTGCTTGAATACACGTAAATACAAGATATTTTATTGATTGAAGGATGAAGTTGATGATCAGTTAGTATAGGAACAACTAATACAATTTCTTCTTTTTTAATATCTTGTAATAACGAATCTAGTTCTTTTGAATCGTCTACTATTATCATACATTAATATAATAATAAGTTTTTTTCAGATATCCAATTGATTAATATCTTTTGGAACTATAAATTGAATATCAGAATAATATTCTAATGGATTATTTAAAAATTTAGATATTTGTGGAATAGTTTTTGCTGCTATACTAATTTCATTATTGTTTTTATTTTGGACACTAGGTATCAAAACATTATCTGTAGTAATATCTATTAGTTCTCCTGTTATATACCACCGTAATTCAACTCCTTTATATAAATTTGGATCTATAGATCTAGAACTTAATTTTTTAAATGTACTATTATCTACTTCTGTAATATATTTTGTTACTATATTTTGTAAAAAATAACGATCAACATATCCATCTATTCTATTTTGTTCACTAATTTCAAGTAATAATGGTATTATTGAATCATATGATGTTTGTAATTTTGGTTTTAATTCTTGATATACTTGTTCTGAATCAGATATTTCTTTATATGGTATTAATTTTTGTGATTTTCTAGCATTCCATTTTGGTAATGAAAAAATTTCACCTGTTTCATATGTATGATATAACCCAATATATTCTTGTCTATCAGTAGTCATCAATTCACCACCAATTGTATATAAATTGTTAGTTATTTCATCTGCTGTATATCGTATTTTTATTCTTCTGCTCATACACTGTATTGTTTATATTCAGTCATATCTACTTTTGGTCTCATTATACATGTTATTTTTGTTTGCCAAACTCCATCGTTACCTACAGTATCAGATATACCTACTATGCTAAATACTGTTTGACTTCTATATCGTTTTGGAATAACATCGAATATTAAAACATCACCATATCTAAAGCCACTAATTCCATCAATAGTAAAATCTACTTCAAATGGAAAAACAGGAGAATTTAATAAATTTGTTTGTTTTAAATCAGGTAATGGATATTGTAAATATTTTCTTAATGCATTTCTTAATTTTAATTTAGCTTTTTCACTTTCTGTATCATTTATATATTCAGCTTTTGTTTGTTCTAATTGATCAATATATTTAAAATGAGTATCTCTAAATGCTTGCAAATTAGCTAAAACTTGTTCTTCTCCACCGTCTTGATACATAAATCTTAAAAATGGAGCTATTTCTGCTTCTGATACGTCTCCTCCGCCATTTAAAACATATGCTAATTGTTTAGCTCGGCCTCCAAGTTTTGCTTTTATATTAAATTCTTTTACAATTGTTCCGTTTGGATGATTTGCATACATTGGAACTGAATATGGAACAACTCCTTGTTTTTGTATTGGAGTACCAATATATTTGTAATCATAAAAAAGTAATGCTTGATCTATTTTTGGATGGGTAATTAGCTTCATACTAACAGCTCCACCTAATGCTACATTAATTCTTGCAGAAACTTTTACTAAAAAATCTTTAATTTGTATATTTGTTTGACTAATATCTGTAGCTTCAGATTCCTCTCCTTCAACATCTATACTATCTAATTCTAATAATATAGATTTAATAGTGTCAAGCGATATAAATATTCTTGAAGGATATGCTCGACCTACGTTATCTTTGAATTCTTGATATGGTATAGGAAATGCAGTTTCTCCGTCAGAAAAAGACTTTTCAAAAAACTCAATTGGATTAACAATTTGTTTTGAAGTAGTTTTTTTCTCTTTATCAACTATTTCTATTTCTGTTTTATTTTTTGGATATCTTGCTGTTGAAGTGTTACTATATAAAAATATGCTATATGGATCTGATGATACAATATCTTCATAATAATTACTAAAACATGTTAGGTCGTCACATAATATAAAGGCATTTGGGACAGCTTTTTGTTTTGTTAATATTTGATCATTTAAAAATTGTACTAAATACCCTAATGTTACAAATCTAAAAAAGTTTGATGTTTTATCTTCTTTTTGTTTTTCTGTGGTTGAAAAATCTTCACCCCACATTATCATTTGATCAAAATGGGATAGGTTAGTAAGTAATAAACCAGCTGATTTATTATTTGAATTACTAATAGCTGCATCAACATCTTTACTTAACACATCATAAAAATCATTGGATACATCATCTTGTGTTAATGATTTTAATTCTTCTTTAGTTGCTGATTGTTCACCAGTTGCTGTTCTATAACTATATCCAAATGCTATGTTTTCAGTATTTAATTTTTCTTCATCCGTTTTTTCTGCTTGGGTTGGAATATATAAACTAACATCTGTATATACATTACTTGTACCTGTTAAGTAAACAGTTGCGTCTATAGATCCATCAGGTTGATATGAAAAATCAAAAGATGTTATAATTCCTTCAAAATCTTTACGATTCATTTTTCTTAACTTATCATAATCAAGATCTGGATAATTTTTTAATATTGTTTCTGACGGAGGCAAACTTCCAGTGTCTAATCGTTGATTTGTTATAACTGCAGAATCTGGATGTTCAAGTATTACTTGTGCATATCTTCCTGGTCGAAACCAATATCGCTCTATTCTATCTAAATCTAATTCTGGATTTGGAATTGTAAGTTGTATGGTTGCTTTATTTAATAAACCTCTAGAATTGTCTGCAATTGCAATATTTGCTTGTTTAATAAAAGGAGGAACTCTTTTTGCAGTATTTTTTACAGTTTCTCCAATTGATTCTACTGATAATTCACTAATAACACGTTCATCAGCTGATAATTTTATGTTGTTTATAACAATATCATTAATAATTTTTTGAGATCGTTGATTATTTAAATATCCATTAGGCGTAGATGGAAAAAATTCATCTTGTATTACGTTTCTTCCTCCTAATATGGAATCAGCAATTTTTGTTTTTCGATCTGTGCCTTTGTAACAAATCATTTGAACATTTGCAATTTTTCCAATCATGAAATCTAAATCTTTTTTAGATCTAGAAAATCCAGATAAACCACGTGCATTCAATTCCTCTTTTAAAAAAGGATCAACTTCTGTATAAAAAATATCTCCAGCCATAACTATCTATTATTATTTACTTTTTCTACATTTTCTTGTATACTTCTATCTACTGGTATACGAATTGTAGTATTTTCAGGAACAAATAATGTTCCTTTTCCTAATCCATTAGCAGTTGCTATAATCCACCATTTAGATGCATCGCCATAAAATTTATATGCTAGCAAATCTAATCGTTCTGCAGAAGTGATTTGTAGAAATATATCTTCTTGACTGTTTGGCATAACTGGTAAAATTGTTGTAGATGCTTTTCTTTTACCATTTGAACCTTTTATTTGTTTTGTTGTTGTATATCTGCTCATTTATACTCCTGTTACTAATCCTTCTGTTATTGGATCTATATTTAATATTTCTCCAGCAGCTGCTCCAATTGCTTGTTGTCTTGCTTGACCTGTTAATGATTCATCTGTTTCTCGAGCTGCTACTTTTTTTGCAATATTAACATCAAAATCACTTAACCAATTGGTTTCTCCTGGTTTATGTACTCTTGAACTTTCTAACGCATTTTCTTTGTTAGCTAATGTATAGAATCTTCCTCCTTTTTCTGGTAGATAATCGGTAATAACTGTAAATCCTATTGATACTGAAATTTTATTTGAAACTTGCATTCTTGTTTTATCTTCTTCAAGATTAATATCCCAAGTTGTGTCAGAATCTGCTAATGTAAAAGTTAAATTATTAATTAAGATTGGTTGTTGTACTAGAATATCGCCAATTGTGACTCTCATATATGGAGCAATTAATGCTATTGTATCTCTGTCATATTCTGGAGCAGTATATCCAGCTAATGCGTTTAATTTACGCCAAATTGGTTTTAATTCATCTCGATCGTGTGCATGTATATCAAAATCAAGATTCATATCTCTACTAAATTGAGTATAATGAAAATTTGGATCAGCTCGACCTATCATTTGTACAGCATTAAATCCAGGGGTATATGAATCATATAAATTAGTTATAACTGCTCTAAACGTAATAATATCATCAATAGTATCAGTATCTCCAAATTTCATGTTTGGACCTGTAAAAAAGAATTTAATATAATCTTGTGTTATACCAGGACTATTAATTACTGATCCCATTACTTCACCAATTTTCTTTATGGTTGGATTTTGTTCAGCTGAATTTTTTCCCATCCATCTATATGCATCTCCATATGTAGATTTTTTGAAATCTATAACATTTACATGATCTCCACGAAATGAATTAATTATAGCTAATGGTTCTCTTGTTTTTCTCCATTGATTATTTTTAGTATCCCATTGAGTTGAAGCAACTGTTTTTGATGTAAAATCATTTCGTAATGCAAATGAATTACCAGCGTCTCCTTCGCCAAACATTGTTTCTCTATTGTATACTTTATAAGCTCCTGCAGGAGATATTGAAGCGGCTAAATATGCGGCTGCTTTTGCTTTGCCAGATTTTTTTCTAGCTGCTGCAGCTGTTCCATCGATTCTTTTGCCTAAAATATCTGCAGCAGATGCTCCTTTTAATTCAGATTTATATGATCTAAAATCTTGATATGGAAATGGTACTCCTTCTATTCCCCCACGCGTTAAACTGGTAAATGGTACTGTTGCATATGATGGTTCTAATTTTGTTCCTGCATATGAAGTTCCTGCAGTTCCTAATAATGGCATACCAAAGTTTCCAATTAGTCCTGATCCAGCTGATGCTATAGCTGATATTTTTGCATTATCATCTGTTTGATTTGTATGATTAGATATAATTCTATCGATTGGAGATATAACGTCAGTTGATAATGATTGTCCCATTTTTAATGAATGAGAAGCTCCAACTAAACTAATTGTATTTGATCGTCCAAAATTTACAGGTTTCCTAACAGTTGCTTCTTTATATTCGGTTGGACTTAAGTCGGATAATTTTATTCCGGGAAGTCCTGGTTTAGGTAATGGTGCAGCTAAATTTACATTTGCTGTAGATGATATGCCTAGTCCGTCTGGACTATTTCTTAAATTATAATTATTTGCTTTATTTTGTTGTGTTGTGCTAAATATACCATAACTACCTTGATAATATGGAGGTGTTCTTTGTGTATTAATATGTGGTTTCAATATATTATTAACAAAATCCGAGTATCTATTAGCACCATTTATAGAGTTATACCATTTACTTGAATTTTGAAAATTATGTGGATTTGTTAATGACATATATTCCTTAAGTTATTGCGTTTATATTGTAATTATTTCTTGATTGTGCTTCATTTATATCATCTATTCTTGTTACAATTTGTATACCTGCTATTGCATCTGCAACTGAACTTGCTATTTCTTGTGCCGACGGGCCTGATGTTGATGCTATAACTGGACTAGCGCTTTGTATAGATGAAGCTAATCCACTTGGATCTTTTGTTGCAATTAAGAAATCTGCAGGATCGGTTGTTATTATACTACCATTTGGCGAAATAACACCATCTTTAATATTTTGGGCGCTAGTAGCTACATTTATTGTTGCAGCTCCAACTGATATAGTACCGTTACCTTCAATTGTTGCATTTATTGAGTTTAATTCTGTTAGTCCGGTAAGCTGTTTAAATTTCTCAGCAAATGCTGTTGCAATTTGTCCTCCTGGTATAACTTTTGCTAGTTCATTTAATGGTTGTTGAAGTGTTGTTAATTTGTCAGCTAATAAAAATAATTCAGCTCCTTGTTTTACAAGTTCATCAGCTGATAAAATATATGCATCTATGGAGTCTTTCATTGTTACTGTTAATAACTCAGTAGTTTTGCTAACTCTATCTTGTTGATCACCAAGTATTGCAACTTGTTCAGTTAATTGAGCTTGGGTCTGTTCTCCTCTTTTTTCTTCTGTAGATCTAGTATCTGCTGCAGCTGCAGATTCTGTAAGAGATCGTTGTGGTCCAGTAAGAGTAGCATCAGCAGTAAAAATATTTTCAGCCATTCCACCTATATCGCCTAACAATTCTTGTTGTTGAACCATTTTTAATAATTTGTCTTCTGACACTCCTAATAAACTTGCTAATTCTTGTCTTGCAAATAAATTAGTTTTTATTGTTTCTCCTTCTTGCTCTATAATTTTTTGCATTGCTTCAGTTGCAGCTGCTGCGTCTCCTCTAATAGTTGCTTCTCGCAATGCAGCAGTTAAACTATTTCCTTGTGCATCTACTAAACGATTACCAGATAATAATTGAAATTCTAATTCTTTATTTATTGAAGATTCTATATCTAATAGTTGAGTTCCTGATTTTGCTATAGTATTAAAATCAGTTCCTAATGCTCTTGCTTGCAAAACAGCTTTTTCTAATGAACCTGGAACACGACTAAATTGCATTTGAATATCGGCTCCTAGATTACCAATGTCTTCAAAAATAGCTTTTGCAGCTCCGGCTAATCCTGTTTGTTCTTCTAATGCACTAGCAACATTAAACATACGTTCAACATTTTCTTTAGTGCTACCTTCAAGCGAAGCACCATATAATTGTATGGCATTTGCAGCTTCAGGAGCAATGCCTAATTGATCAACTAATGCACGTTGCACAGAAAATAGTTCTTCAGATAGTTGTTTATTTGCTAAAATATTTTTAGATTGTAATGGAGCAATTTTTGATATTTGTTGAAGATATGTACGTGTTTGTCCTCCACCAATTTTTAATTCTTTAGCAATATCATCTAATGATTGTCCAAATCCAGCTGCTTCAGTCGACGATACTCCTAATGTTCTATTTAATGATAAATTTCGTTGTTCTAAAAATGTTAATTGTCGTATTTCATTTTGTATTGATTTTGAAAAATTTTGAGCAACACCTATACGTTTAGATACAATCTGTTGATTACTATCTAATACAGCAGATAATTGTGATATTACGTTATTATAACTTCCAACAATAGTTGTGTTGTTTTTTATAGCATCTGCAAAATCTTTTTGTTTTGATAAATAGTCGCTGTTAGCTGAAACACTATCTTGAGTATTGTCTTGACCTTGATTAGGAAATGTTTTTAAATATAAAATATGATGTTGTGGATTCATGCAAATATCTTTTATTATAAATATTTACATTGGAGGTTTTCCGATTTTTTCTTTAGGTGATTTTTGTTTAGACTGCTTTTCATTAGCTTTTTTTCGCTCTTCATTGAGTTTATTTATTTTTTTAATATAAAATCTTCGAAGAAATATTGGCATATAATATAGATCTGCCCATGTCCATCTACCTTCGCCTATCCATAATAAATCAAATAATTGTCCGTGAAGTATTACACGATCTGTTCGTTTAAAACCAAAAAAGGTTTGCTCCAATTTGAAACATTGCTTTGAAGGTGCCTCCATCTTCACCTTCGAATTCATAATTATAATCTAATTTAGGAGATGTTTCATTATAATAGTTTCGAAACTTTTTGGAATCTTTGGCTAAAAAATGATATTTTACAAAATTTTCTATATCTTGTTTTTCTCTAGAATCATTAACTTGTTGTATAACACTTAATAAAAACTTTGAAACAGATTCTGTATTTACTTTTGTATATGAATATTTTATAACATCATCATTAATTTGGTATGTAAATTCTCCGTTGTCGTCAGAATCTAAATCAAAAGGCAAACTTTTAATTTTTGATAAATCAATTGTAGTTTTTGTTTCTTTTTTTGTATTTGGATTTATAACTACTACATCATAATCTTTGCCATAACTTACTATTCTTGCATATATAATTAATTTATCTTTGTCTGCATCTGCTATTTCATCTATATTAACATCAGAAACAATTAATGATTCTAATAATTTATCAAAAACTATTCCTTCATTTAAATATGTTTGATTAGTTAAAATATCTTCATCAAATGCGGTCATATATCGCATTTCAACTTTTCCAGAGCTTAATGGAGATGATTTTGGGTAAATTTTTCCTTGTGATGTTAATTCAATAATTTCAGTAGGTAAAGTACTTCTTTTTGTTTTTTCGTACTTATCTGTTGCTAAATTAATTAAATTTTCATTTGAATAACGATCTGTATGTTTTGCCATAACTTTCCTTTTTAAAACTTTATTATAAATATTAGTTACTTGAAAAATAAAGCGTAAATATAGTAGCAGTGCCTAATACAGCTCCCCACCAAGAAGCAACTTGATTTTTTTCGGATCTAGATAATCGATAACCTGTTCTTTTTTCTAAACTCCATTTTTTATTTGCTTTAGGCTTTATATATGTAAATAATATAGATGGAACTGCTGTAAATGCTAATGATGAAAATTTAGGATTTCTTGTTAAACCTCTAGTATTATAATATGTATAAAAATAAGAACTAAAAAATCCTATTGTAAATGGTATTCCTGGAGCATGATTATGATATCCTTTTGTTCTACCCATTACATAATCATTCATTTGTATTATGGAAAATGGTTGTTCATTTTCTTTATATAATATAGATAATTTATTGTCTTTTTTATATCCAAATACAACTTCTGTTGGTATATCTTTTATAAAATTATTTTTATTATATAATATAATGTTATTATCAATAGATACTATCTTTCCAGTTAATGGCTTTTCCTCAAATCTAAAAATAGTATCTTGACAGAATATATTACAAGTTAATAAAGATAAAAATATAATAAATATACGATTCATATGTTACTTAAATTTAGCTGTAACAATATGAATAAAATGACTTCTTTATAATAAATATTTTCTAGAGCGTAAAAATGGGAGCCGAAACTCCCATAATTTTTCATAATTAATTTTAAAATTCTAATACAGCGTAATCATATTTTAATGTTAATTCAATTTGAACTGATTCTTCTGTGGTCCAATCCATTGTTCCAAAATTTGAATCTGCAATGAATGCTCCTTTTAATAACCATTCTTCTATTATTTCACCAGTTGGTGAAAGTGAATTAAATCTAATATCTTTTTTGTATTGTGTACTATATCCATCTCTACCAGTTAATGATTCATGATGTAATCTTACCCATTCCATTACTGACTGAGCTCCTGATGGTACTATTGGATCATATAATGTAATTGATAAATCTTGCCATCTTGTTTTACCCTTTAACTTTCTTTCAACGTTAATGTGGTCTAATAATACTTCCCCATTAGTTAAAGAAGGTCTTGCAGCTGCTTTTATAATATAAGTAGGAATATCACTAATATACATGATAAATCTATTGGTATACTTAGGCTCCCAATCAAACGCTCTATCAAATAATTCGTTTTGTTCAATTCCTGGTAATTCTTGTTCTAATGCCATTTTTTATCCTATTTCTTTTATATAAATATTCATTTCTTAAATTTTATTCTGGAAATGAAGCACCAGTTGGTTGAATATTAAAGTCTAATACTATAAATTCTGCAGTTCTGGTTGGTTGTAAAAATATTTGTCCATATAATATATTTTGATCTATTAAATCTGGAGTGTTATTTGTTGCATCCATTACAACTCTAAATGCAAACAATCCTTGCTGCGTTCTTACACTTTCTAAATATGGATTTGCTATTGCTAAAAATTTATTTCTTGTTTCAACTGTATTTTGTTCAAATACTAAAAATTTAGTAGCTGATGCTATAAATTTCTTAACTGTTATTAATAATCTTCTAACATTTACTCTATCTAAAGCAGATGGTCTTGCTTGTAATGTTTTTTGTCCCCAAATACATATTCCTTGATTTGGAAAATTTGCAATTGGATTTACACGATCTTCATACAATTCATCTCTATCTGATTGAGTTAATTTTTCATATGTATTAATTACAGATGTTAAACTACCTCTATTTAATCCTGCAGGTGCATACCATGGAGCTGATACCGCATCATTAAATGATATAGCGCCAGGCACTACAACTGACGGTGGAACAAATATTGGTTTATTCTTACCAGCATCTACTATTCTTACCCATGGGAAATATGTTGCAACATAATTAGAATCAATTGAAGTAACTTGATTAGTTACAGTTGATATTGAATCTGTTAATGCCCCAGCATCCATTATATAGAATGTATCTTGTCTATCTTCTGCTAATTGTCTAGCTTCTGCAGTTACATTTGAATGTAATCTATCAATTACTCCTGGTGTTATTAACATGTTAATATCAAAGAAGTCTGTATTTGAAAGAGCTGCAAATGCTTTTCTATATGCTTTTGTTCCTGTTGCTGTAGAGGTACTACAATCAAATCCTAATGTATTTGTCGAAGTTATATTAGTTCCTTTTAATTTTGGAAGATTTGGTCTTGTACCATCAAATGCTCCTTGGAATGGTACCATAAACTTTCTTGTTCCAATTGCAACATTAGAAGCAAATGTTCCTGCTGTTAATACTGTCTGTAATGAGCCTGTATATGGAGCAGTTATACTTGGAAAATTTGAAGATGTTGCTTGTAACATATCTCCTAAGTAGAAGTCTACGTTAGATCCTGTATTTGAGCCTGATGTTGGTAATGGAGCTAGATAATTTAAGTTATTTAAATTAGTATAATCAAATCCAAAATAATTTTTAGAATTATATGCTCCGCCTACTACTTGTGATGATGCATATGATGTTGCTGCTAAATTAACTAAGTCTGCAGATCCGGTTGCATCTGGAATTGGAGAATTTAATGATCTAAATCCAAATGGTACCAAAGAAGGATCTGCTGCTTTTTCTTTTACATTTTCTGTTACTTCAACTCTTATGTATTTAGATAAATTTGGATATTCTCCATTATCAAAAATTTTGCCGTTGGCATCAATTGTTCTAAATTGATCTCCAATTCTTCTTACTATATAATTTGGAGAATCAGGATCTAAATTAATATTGCTATATGTTTCTAATATTTCTGGTGATCTATCTGTGTCGTCAGAATCAAATGGTGATAATGGTATATTATTACTATTTACTTTTCTAACTTCAACGGTAAATGTACCATATCCATTTGGATCAGAAACTTCTGTTGCTAATTTTACATCTCTAACTCCTACTTTTACCTCATAGTTTTCATATTTACCATGTGATAATGTATGAAACTTAAATAAGTTAACAGATGCTCCTCCAGCTACTTGTTGAGAATTAATAAATGGAGTAGATGCTGCTTGGAAATCTTGTGCAAAATCATAATTTTCAATAAGCCCAAGTGTCAATGTAATATCTTTAGCATCATTGAATGTTGAAAATGCATTTTTATTTTCATATTGTACATATACTGGATAATCAACTGATTTTGGATTTCTACCAAATATTTTTGTTATATAATTATTTGCAGTGGAGTCAATTGATGCTGAAATAAAGTCTGTTGATAAATATGCAGAATATCCAGGTATAGATGAATCAGTAGCAAATGAACCTGAAGGTCTAATTTTCAATGATCCAGAAGTTAAATCTTCTAATGCTGTTTTTTCAAATACATTGTTACCATCACCAACCGTAGAAACTGGTTGAGTAGGATGTAATAAATGAGTAACAATTGGTGTTCCTGACGCTGAAGTAGCAATAACTGCTAATGCTCCATTGTCTAATTGATATCCATCTTCATATAATAATCTTGTTACTGTTACTACTCCTGCATTTTTTAAATATTCTTCTACAGTGAATGGTACATATGATTCATCGGTATATCCGCCAAACGTTTCTCTAAATTCAGAAAATGATCTTATTTGTGTTGGAACTTGTGCTGGTCCTTTAACTGTTGATCCAACAACAGCTGCTCCAATTTCACTAACTCCTCGTTGTAAAAATGATTGATCTGTTTCTTGCGTAAATACACCTGGCGATACTATTCTTTCAGCCATTAGTTTTTCTCCTATAATTATGTTTATTATAAATATGTTTCATAAACTGAAAAAACTATGAAACAGGGGTAAAAGTACCTTCTTCAAGATTGATTTGTCCATCACCATATTTTTCTTTCAATGAATCCATTAAAGTTTGTTCTTCATTTCTTAATGTTTCTAATTCATTAAAAACTCTAGTTTTTTCTGATGTAATTAATTCTAATTGTTTATTTAAACTATATTCATCTGTTGCAATCATACCTATTGTATTGGTTGTTTCTGCATATTTTGATCTTAATTCCATTATAGAATCTAAATCTTTTTGTTCTAATTTTTTTGTTTCCATTGTTATAACCTTATTTTATATTATTATATTAAAAATTTTTATATTTTCCTAGTTATCCTGTAAATACCATTAGATATTTAGATCCAGATGCTGATCCTGCACCACTACCTGACAACCATAATGTTCCAACTACACTTGGTTCTGATGTTGGTAATCCTTGCAATGATGAACTTCCAAACGCACTAATGGTTCCACTTGCACTTATATCACCAGAAGCAGTTATATTTGTAAATGTTTGAAGTGAGCTTGAAATTAATCCGCTTGGTAATTGAGATGATCCTGATATTATTCCGGTTGGTAAACCTACATATTCATTTGCTGTTATAGTACCACTTGAACTTATATTTCCTGATGCAGTTAAATTAGTTATAGGTGATGTATTTATATTCAATGATCCTGATATAGTTACATTGTATGCTTCAGCTCCTGTTAATGCGTCAGTTAATTGTGTTATTTGTGTGGCAGTAATTCTTCCGCCATTAGTTATTCCGGTATTTGATATTGTATTTGCCATGCTATTTTCTTTGGTTTATTATAAATATAACTTAAACTCCAAATCTACCTTTTAATGCGTTGTAGTTGTGTAACACTTCGTTTGCTGATAAAGCTCGGTTGTAGATGTGAAAAGGTCCCATATTACCATCAAATGTAAAACTTGTATTAAAATATAAACCTAAATATAAATTACTAGTACTTAAATCTATAGAACTTTGTTGGCTACCATTTTCTGACATAGATTGTAATACACCATTTAAATATAAATCAAATGAACTTCCTCCTTCAAATACAATTGTAGCATTATACCAATTTGAAAAATCAGTAAATGATTTAGATTTATAATGATTTGTACCGTTACACCAAATAAATATTAAACTACTATTAAGACTTAATCCTATTAAACTAATATTTGTACTAGGTGGCCTTGCTGCAAATATCCCATCATTTGAACCTGCATCTGCTTTAAACCATATTGATGTTGTTAATTTTGTTACACTATTTCCTAAAGAGGTACATATATCAGGACCAAAATCTATATAATCATCAACACCATCTAAGCCAAACTCGAATGTGGAAGGATTTGTATTAAATGCTACATCATTAATTAAACTACCCGAATCTGCAGTATCTATAGTATTGAAAGTTTTAATACCTGTTTTAGGATAACTTGCTCTATTAGCAGCATCCATGTTGAATACTAGCCCATCCGAAACAATATCTGTTGTTATGCTACCTACTCTTCCACTCATTAGTGTCTATCCTTTAATGCGTTATAGTTATGTAATATCTCATCTGATGAAAGAGCTCTATTATATAGATTCATATTATCTTGGTTTCCATTATAATAATAATTTGCCCCTGTTTCTGTCCCAAAATTTCTTATAGCATTAGTCATCGCAGTATTTGCTCCTAAAGTACCAGTTGATATTTGTGTTCCATTTACATATGTTGTTACAACTAAATTGTTACGAGTAAAACAAAAATAGTTCCATGAACTGAGTGATAGTCCATGATTAATTGATGTATAAACTCCACCAACGTTATGATACCATTGAGTGCTTGTTATGTACATCATATATTTACTTCCTACAGTATTACCTCCTATAGGTTCTCCATTCCATGCTGTTGGATTCATCCATGCACAATAAGTATATTCTGTACCTAAACTAATAGCAGTATCTAATTGCATATTTGTACTACCGTCCCAATTAAAACATTTATTAGTTGCATCATATATTCCACTAGATCCAAAAGTTCCATTGTTGTCTAAATTTATAGTATTTTTGATAACTGTTGTTGCAGTATTGGGTATAGTGCTTGCTAAATTGGATGCATCAAAATTAAGTACTAGCCCATCCGAAATAATATCCGTAGTGATAGAACCCATTCTCATACTCCAAACCTCCCTCGTAATCCATTATAATTGTATAACACTTCTTCTGCTGATAAGGCGCGGTTATAAAGTTGTATATTAGCTACCTCACCCTGAAATGGAGTGCCAGCAGAGGCGTTTGTGCCTATATAGATATTATCAGTAGCATCATTTAAAGTTCCTGGCTCTGCTGCAGTAATAACTGCTACAGTGTCTTCATATATAATAGCTGTTGCACCATCCCATGCTATACAAATATTATGCCAATTTCCATCACATAAATTCCCTACTCCACTTGCTGAGGTTCCTCCTAATGTAGCAAAGGGGTTGCCATATTGTCCACTAAGTCTATAATAAGTTCTTCCTTGTGTATTACTATAAGCACTATTTCCTTGGTATATTTCTATATGATCATCAAACCAAAACAAAGCACCACTATTGCTATATGTATCAGCCTTAAACCATAATTGAGCTGTTAATGATGTAGAAGAATTTAAGGGAGTAAAAGAGTTAACTTCTATTCTATCATCAGTACCATCAAAATTAAATATTCCACTATTAACATTTGAAAATGTAGTACCATTTAAGGTACCAGAAGTATTTCCTATAGTATCTGTCACAGTAGTACCAGTTTTAGGATAGCTTGCCCTATTTGCAGCATCCATATTGAATACCAGTCCATCTGAAACAATTTTAGTTGTTATTTCACCTCTACGTATACCCATTATAATCCAAATCTTTCTTTTTGTGCTTGATAGTTTTGAAGTACTTCTCCTGCTGATAAAGCACGGTTATATATTTTAAATGTACTTCCTTTACCAAGAAAATAATTATATGCTCCGGCATAATGGCCGGCTGCTATTCTTAATTTACTATTTGTTGTATTCAGACTTAAAGTTTTAGAATTACTAAATTCTCCATTAGTATATATTGAAACATCGGATCCATCATATAAATGTACAATTTGATTCCATTGATTTACATTAATAGTATTTCTACTAGGAAGAGTACTAATAGTATCATTTCCTCCTCCATAATAATGTCCTATAGCATTAACATATCCACCATTATTAAATATCATTGTATCATATAAAATTGCACCTCCAGAAGCACCATATCCAGCAATATTTTTATTTGTAGTGTCGTCGATATAATACCAGCCTTCGAAAGTTCTTGAATCATTACTAGAAATTCCTATATTTGATTCTGTTTCAGCATAATCTGAAGGACCATCAAAATTAATACTTCCATTACCGCTAGAATTAAATGTAGGACCATTTATTAATGTTAAATTATTTGATCCTTCTAAATCTGTTAATGTAGTACCAGTACCTGTATACGATGATTTATAAGCAGGATCTATATAAAATACTAATCCATCCGTGACAATATTATTATTTATTTGTCCTGATATGCCTGTTTTAACGCCAGCCATAACATTATGTTAGATCACCCATTAAGTCCCATTCATCAAGACCAATGTATTTTAATGTTGCTGATGAAAATTGTCCTGCCAAATTTAGATTACTGTTTTTGCT
>VMHT01061985.1_pt1 | contig 16698 bp, 14 predicted proteins | sample 4693611 | NCBI WGS metagenome assembly VMHT01 (sample SAMN12280063, study PRJNA550983) | marine metagenome | isolation source: seawater sampled from same location over 5 years 0.02-0.2 micron viral filtrate | place: USA: collected off the coast of southern California halfway between the port... ... | reverse complement strand
TTCTGTGTGTGTGGGTCAAGTTGAGTGTATATCTACAGACCGCCCCTACACTCCCTTACACTTTTACCAAAAAAATAGCAAAAAAAAAGTTTTTATTAAGTAGTATTTAAAGAAGATATTTTCTAATCTAGTGAGTATTGAAGAATACTGGGGGGTAAGTTTTTAATGAGGACTTATTCCTCGGTGATTTCTTGGGACTTGTTCTTCTTGCCCTTAGGACGACCCTTCTTCTTCTTGGGTTCTTCCACGATTTCCTCAACTACTTCGGTAGTAGGAGGTTCTGGTGTAGTAGTAGGTTCTGGTGAAGGAGAACGAGACTTAGGAACTTCTTGACTAGCAAGGTATTCTGCGACTTGTTCTGCCGAAACTCCACCTTTCACGAACTTAAGCAAGTCTTCGTATTTGGATTTGTAGGAGGTCTTTGAACCACCACCAACTCCAGACTTACTCTCTTCCCTCTCAAGGGTGAAACCCCAAATCTTCTTCTTCCTATCACGACCTTCTGTCTCACGGACATTAGTAGTCATAATGGGTTCTTCGGTGAAGTTCTTAAGTTCTTCAATATGTTCCTTTCCAGCGAACCTCAGTTTGAAGTCCGCCATTCCAGAAACCTCAAAGGGGGTCTTGCCCTTGTCGTTTGTCGTAGTATCCCTCATAAGTTCCGTCTTGGCGTCTTCGTAAAGTTTCAACCAAACGAACTTCTCAAGAAGATAGGATTTCATTTCCCCCAACTGATTAACACCGAAGGTAGCGTCAATCTTAATGTTGGTAATCTCCTTCTTATTTGGGTTCTCGGCAGAAATCTTGCCTTCCGTCTTCTTGTAGGTGATTTCAACTGCCTCGTAAGGGTTCTTTGCCTTAGTCTTTGTTGAAGGTGCGTCTCCCTTTGTCTTACCCAACTTCTTAGGGTCTCCCCTATTCTTGTTGCTGAAGAATTCAACACCAATACCGATAGAGTAGAAGGAACGAGGAAGTCCCAACTTCTCAACGATACCACCTTCCCAAAGGAAGTCGTCATTCTCACGACCGAACAGAAACCTCTTAATCTGTCCTTCCGCCTTCCTCATATCAGTATCGGTAAAGACCGTGGTAGTAGAGTAAGTTGCGGTTGCGGTATTGGAAGACATAGTGATAAGTTTTTTGTTTGTTTTGTTTTGTTTAGTTTTTTTTTGTTTTACTTGTTTTACTGCTTTGTTTTGCTGATTAGTCGTTTGACTGATTTGTTTGAACTGCTGGTTGTATTCTATGGACGGAATTTGCCGTAGGACAAGGTCGGTCAAGATTTTTTCCAGTTTGTAAGATAAGTGTTAAGTGGGGAAGTTGGAAGGTAGGGAAGGTTGGAAGGTAGGGAAGGTTGTGAGGTAGAAGTCGTGCTGACTGCTGATTGTATCATATGGACGGAAAAATCCATAGGACAAGCAAAAAGTAAATTTTTTCTATATTCCTAAGAATATAAGATAAGTAAAGTATAAATGTAGTTAATAATAGATAATGTTAATAATAGTCAATCTAAAAATAGTCTTCTTCTTGGACTTCTTCGTTATCACTATCTCCTAAGAAGGCGTCGTATTCTTCTTTACAGATAGAGTTGTAATCTGGTTGCTCTCCTTCGGCATAATAGTCTGCTTGTTTATCTTTGTTATACAGATAATCCGCCAACCTCTTTCCGTTAATCTTATATTTAGTGGAAGCATTACCTCTCTTAGGGTCTAGGAACTTATAGTTATTACAAGGTTCGTCTGGGTCTTCATTCTTCTTAAGTTTGAAGTAGTTAATAAATTCTTCTGTGAAGTTCTCTTTGTTCTTAGTAGTCTTATAACCTTGCTCTACACAACACTTTAGGTAAAGTTCATACCAATCACTAGTAAATCTGGTTTGGAATAAGTCAATACTAGACTTACCCTCTCCCCAGTTCCTAACCAACCACCTAGTAAATTTCAACATAATAGGTTCGCTTCTCCTCATTAGGTTATTAGTATATTCATTCCTAACTCTGTTTCTCTTGAAGTCGTATAGTGGTTCAACCTCAACCTCATTATATAGGTAATCTACAAACAAACCCTTACAATATTCATTCTCCATAACTTCTGCTAGTTCGGTAAAATACTCTGGTTTCGTCATATGCTTATCTTCGCACATATAAAACGCATACCTTCTCTGTGTTTCTCCTACACTCATTACAAATTCCTTATTCGTAAATAACACAAGTCCCAAACACATACGCATTTCTACACTATCCTTATATTTCGCTTCTCCTTGCCTCTTCTTATCAGTAATTAGGGTCTTCATAGCATTTTCATACTTAGTAGTATCTCCCATAGAACTCTCATTAAGAGCAAGAAGCAAACACTTAGCAATACTAGTATTGAACCTACCTAGGACTTTATCATAATCGTCCGTATTAGTATAGTATTCTGCTCCCATAATATCATTTCCTAAGAACCCAAAGAACATATCTTTTCCTACACCTTCAATACTCTTGAATACTAGAGCAACCCTAGGTTGGATACCACAATATCTTACCCTATGTGCTATCCATTTTAGTAAGTAGTCATACTGCTTCACACAATCCCCACCACTTAGGTAGTAGATATGTTGTAGCAACTTACGAATATGATAGTATTTATCACCATATAGTTCTTCACCTTCTACTTTCATTTCTTCTACCTTCTTCTGTATATCCTCATTCATTCTAAGTTCTTCTGCTTTCAAACCTTCAAAGTCATTCTTAACTGCGTCATTATCTAATCTATTGATAATATCCGTATCATTCAGTTCTTCAATCCCAGTAGGTAGGAAATCTTGAATATCATACTGAAGTCGGTAATCGTCTGCTAACCATTTCTTAATAAACAACCCAGTCTTCTTAATCTCTTCACCAGTCTTAGGGTCTAAGTCCATATAGTCATAAGTAATGTTCCTATATCTTTCCTTAACTAACTGGGTCATATTTCTCTGTGCTGTAATTTCTAGTTTCTTATTCTCTTCTATGAAACTTGCCGAAGTAGAACCAACCAATTCATAATTCGTAAGTTCAAACAATTCCTTAATCTTATCATATTCACGAATACTATTATATACACAATCTTCTACCTTGCCTTTATCCTTCCTACTTAGTAGTTTGAATTGTCTAGGGTTATACTCATATAGCATTTTCCAAAGTGTTTTCTTATGACTATCTGTAGTAGAAGTATAGGCATTAGTCTCACACCATTTCCAAAGTTTAGTATTCTCGTCTAACCATTTCTGCTTACTATCTTGCCCTTTATATAAGTCCCAGCACTTTATAGTAAATGCTTGGAAACTCTTATAATACTGGTCTTGCTTACTAGCATTAGGAATTTGATAATACCACGATAAAGCAAGTTCTTTCCACCTAGTATGGTTATAATCTGCTACGAACTTATCAGTAGCAAGAGCGAATAGAACCTCATTAGCAAGTTTGATATTAAGTTTCATTTTGGGACTTCCCCAAATCTGTTTCTTACTAGCGAACAACCTAGCAATTTCCGCATTATGTTTCTTTATCTGGTCTTTACTAAGTGCTAAGTTCTTAGTCATAGTAGGCATTTTAAACCCTAACTTATCCTCAATCAAAGAGATAGGTATAATTGGTATCTTCTTATGGTCTCCGTCCCAATTCTTAACTGGTATATGTTCTCCTTCCTTATTATGTCTTCTCTCAAACAAGACACCATTATAGATAATATCAATATCCTTACCTCCTAGTTTATTCTGTCTTACATATTTACCAATATCTAACTTATCCTTTCTCGCCCAGTAATGCTTTCCCTTGCCTCTTACTGAAGTCGTATAAGGAAGATTACCAAAATGCTCCTTAACTAAGTCGTCTCCTTCCTTACTATCTGTATCAATAACAAAGAAAGGACTTCTACCCATATCTATTGAGAAGTAATGTAGTTTATCGTCTAATTTACTATCCATAACATATTTATCTTGTGCTATGACCCTAGGTATAGACCAATTCGTCCAACGCTCACCAACATTATAGTTAGGACAATCCTTATGGGTTATATGGGTATATAGAGGAATTTTACTAGTCTCACTAAGTTTTATATGGTTCTTAAGAAATACTGAAGTCTTAGTCATTACTAGGTTATCAACTGAGTTCATATCTAATATATCATTATATTTATATTTATGACTTTTACCTTTGTAGAAGTCGTCTATCTTCTCAGTCATTAGACTTTTCATATGGTCTCCAGTAATACTCTTAGTAAAATCTTCGTCAATAATCTCATTAAGTAAGTCTTCTACTACATTATCTAAGATAACTTTAGACTGAGGAACTTTAACTGCTTCAAGACCATTCTTAGTCGCTAGACTATTAAGACCTTTCTTAACCGCAGTATCCTTTATACTAAGTGGGATAACCTCCCCAGTAGAGGTCTTAGTAATTGTATGTTTTTTCTTAATAACCTTTTTCTTTGCGTTCATTTCTGTATATGCTCTACTAGTTATGTCTTTAATATCTTTTCCACTATTGCTACACGCCATATAACTTAAGGACGGATTTTTCCATAGGTCAAGGTTTTTTTGGTTTTTTTCCAAATTTTTTTTTTTTTAGTGTATGGTAGTGTATGATTTCAAGATAGAAACTTTAATAATCTGTGCGTCTTAAGTTGTATTACAAGATTAAATTGTTCCTAAGTTAGCACTACCTCCTCCGCCAATTGACGCTGGGTCTATACCAATCTTACCACTTACTCCACCAGCAACAGTCTTAGCAACTTCCTCTGGTTTGTCTTGTAGGTCGTGGACTAATCCAGCAATCATAAACCCAGCACCTACTACCTCGGCAACTGGACCGAGACCTCCTAAGGCGATTTCAGCAGTTCCCATAGCACCTAATTCTGCTAACATACCAGAACCTACTTCCGCTCCTACCTCCGCTCCAGTTTCAGCACCTATTTCCGCTCCAGTAGCAACCGTTCCTCCTACTCCAGCACCTTCTTCGCCTCCAGCAACTACTTCTCCTACATTAGTTCCTAAACCTTTACTATCTAATGGTAATCGGTCTGGTGGGATTTCTCCTATGTTCTGTGTAATACTTTGGGGTTGTGTTGCTGGTTCTCCGCCAGACTGAGGTAATCCTCTAGTTGGTTCGGCGTCTGCTTCTGCGGTAGTCCCTCCTTTGTAATCCCCAGTTTCTCCTACTTGTCTTTGGATATTCGTATCTGCTCCTCTACCTTCAGCACCTTTTCCTCCTTGAGTATTGAAAGGTTGTCTATTTAGGTCGTCTGGTGGTTGGGTAATGTAGGGTTCGCTTATACTATTAGTTGCTGGGTCGCTTACAATATGAGTAGCACTATCTTGGATAGCACTATCCGTATAAGTTGTAGGTTGTAATCTTCCTTCGCCTTCCAAAGTTGGTTCTCTATACTTAGGATTAGGTCTATCAAAGGAAGTTTCTATTTCACTTACATTAGTGTTTCTACTTGCTCCTACTCTTACATTATCTTGGTCTCCTTCTAACAATTCCCCACTTCTAGTCCCACTTCGCATTCTGGTATTTTCTGGTGGTCGTAATTGAAGAGTTGTTCTTGTTTCCCTAATAAATTCTGGGTTCGGTCTTGTTGGTAATTCAGCGGTTTCTTCTGCCCCTCCTAGTGCTTGGTCTAAGTCGGTTGCTCCGCTATGATGCGGTTTATCAAATATACCTTCACTCTCAAAGTTATAACCATTCAACTTAGTAGAACCTCCTATAGTTTGGTCGGCATTAGAAAAACTGGAAGTCTCCATAAAATCTCCTTCTGGAACTCCCCTAACTGAAGGCGGTTGGTTATCAAGGGGTTCAAAAGCATTAAACCCAGTTTCTCCTTCTTCTGCCTCAAAATCGGGAGGTCGTCTATATCCTAAGTCGTCGCCTTGTGGTTGTCTTACTACATTCGCAGTTCTCGCTACGTCTGCCGAAACGTCCCCACCTTCTTCAATACCTCCAAAGAATTGACTTACTGCGTCGCTTTCTGCTTCTGCTCCAGTAGTAGGTAAAGCGTCTGGTGCTGGTGCTGGTGCTGGGTTCGCTTCCCTAAGTGCTTTCAAATCTTCAACAGAAGTGCTTTCTGCTTCTGCTCCTTCGGCACTTGCTCCTTGTGCTTGTGCTTCTGGTTCATTTTCAAATTTTTGGTTAGTTTCTACTGCTCCTACTCTATTATTTTCAGCAACTCTCGCCTTTAATTCTTCTAAAGTTTCTTCCTTACCACCTCCAGTAATTTCCTTTGCTTCACTTTCAGTAATTCGTAAGTCTGGGTCTATCTTTTCTCCGCCTCTTGTTGCTCTTCCACTTCTTTCAAAGTCTTCTCTTGCTTTACTAAGTTTCTCTGCTCTTGCGTCTTTCCACTTCTTAAAACCTTTAAATGATTTGTGAATTCCACTAAGTCCTATACCAGCAGTTCCTACTGCTCCTCCAGCAAGTTCCATTTGTTCTATAGTTTTATTGAATTCGTCGTCAAACTGACTTTGTAGGTTTTCTGCTAAGTTGGAAAGAGAAGCGGTCATTTGTTCGTGTTGAAGGTTTAGGTCGCCAGTAAAACTATTCAGTTGGTCTAAATAACTCATTATATAATATATATATATATTATTATATTATGGAAAACCCTAAGAAACCAAAAAAAGAGATTGACTTAGAAATATACCCAGTTAAGGTAGATAAGAAGAGACTGAATGAAGGAGATAGTAAATATCCTCTAAGTAATTCAACCCACTTACACCTAATCGTAGGTAGGGTGAAGGCGGGGAAATCTACCTTACTAAATAGTCTGTATATGTCTAAACGATTTTTTGCTAAGGATTTTAAGGTAAAGATACTAATATCTACAACCGCTCATAATGACGCTGTTAATAAGTATATGATTGAGGAATTTGACTTTGTATTTGATAGTTATAGCGACGAGTTAATGGACGAAATCCTACATATGATAGAAGCAGACGAAGAAAGTGGTAAGTATCTCATAATCTTTGACGATATTATAGGTTCAATAAATTTTAAAAGAACTGGTAAAGTGGATAAGATTAGTGAATTAGTTAGTCATTATAGGCATATAGGCAATAAAGACCAAGAAGGTAGAATAGCAATCGCAATCGCTTCTCAGTATTTCAAGTATTTTAATGGTATCTTAAGGACTAATAGTAGTGGGTATTACATTTTAGGAGAATTCCCAGAAACAGAGGTTAAGAAAATGGCGGAAGACCTAAGTTATTTTGGTGGTAGTAAGAAGAAGTTTATGGAAATATTTAGACAAAGTCGTAAGAACCCACACGATTTCCTATATCTCTCTGTAGAACACTTAGAAGCACGGAGAAACCATACAGAATTACTTTGGAGTAAGGAGAAAGGAATGGTTAGTGATATTGACGAAGAAGCAGATATAGACTTAGAAGGACTGGAAAATTAAAGTTTCTGTCTCAAAAACATACACTACCATACACTAAAAAAAAAAAAAATGAGAAAAAATATCCTAAATAAAATATACTAATATAGTATATGACCGACTTAACGGAAATAGTCTATCTAGATTGTAATAGGCAAAACTCGGTAAAAAGTGAAAGTAATACTAATGAATGGGAATATAGGATAGGCGAAGAAGGTTTGGTATTACCACAAGGGACACAAGTATCAATCCAGAATAGTCTAATCAATAAGAAGGGACTTACTGGGAATTCTATAGTAATTGACGAAGATATAGACGAAATCCTAAGTATAAACTATTATAAGACTGATAACGAGAATTTCGCACCTATAGGAGCAAAAAGGAGCAACCCTAATGAAGACGCACAATACGAAAGTCTCTATGACGATTATACCGCCCCAGCAAGTTCCCATAATTTAGTAAGGAGAGATACAGCAAAACTAGATATACCAGAACTCTATAGAGGACACGGAAATTTCCTACCTCCAGAAACTAACGGAAATCAAAATAGTAAAGATATAGGAAAAAGCGAAGCACCCCTTTCAGCAGTTCATTTAACAGTAGGAGAAAACTTCGCAGATACCCAACCTACTGGTATTACACGATGGACGGATTATTTTATTGAACCTTTAACTAAGGAGATAGGTATTTTTATTCCTAAGGGCGTTTATGGAGTTAGTCAAATGGCGAAGTTAATAGAAGACCAGATTGACGGAAAGTTAGTATATAATAAAGTTAAGCAAAATGATTTTTCTACGGATTATATAGAAGAAAAACTACTTAACCTAACTGCTAATTCTCCTAAGACTACTAACTTTGATAATAATACAACTTATATAAAAAAACTTGCTATAGATACTCACGACGGAGTAAATGCGGATAATGACTGGACTAGACCTTGGTTAGCAACTTACCAAGGTTTTAATACTATGATTACTTGCCAACCTAGCGACGCAATAAACCCAGACTTTACTAAGATTTACTTTGCTACAAAGTCCTTCCAGAATGGACTTACTGGCGATGGAACTGTGAATGACCCCTATGTATTGAATACTAATAACTTACCTTCTACTGGAGTTCTCTTTTTCCCAGAAACTATGGAAAGAGTATTTTACGGAGGTTGGGTTATAACGACTGCTTCTCCTACTGGAACTGGGCAACCAGCAGAATTCGGTGGAGTTATAAGATTTGATAATTGTATAAGAGGTTATGAAGGTTCGCGTTATATTCAAGGGTTATTAAAATCTGGGACTTACGCACAAATAGATAGGAGGGCATTTAACGAAAATGACGGCGGAAACCAAGCACAAAATCCCGACTTTGAACCACCACTTAGGGTTTTCGCTAATGGTGAGAAGGAAGGTGCTGGACTTTTTACAATTCCTAAGTATGTTAATGATATGAGGAAAGTGTATATTACAGCACCAGCGACTACCGAGGTTTCTGGGATACCTACTGCTTTAGAGAAGTATAATAGTAGGAAAAAGTATCTATATTCTATGAATGTAGATATTGTAGAATATAACCCAAGACCAGCACCTAACCCATTTAACCAGACTAGACCGAGTGGGGTAGGAATACCACAACTAAATCACGGAGACAATTACTATTTCGTAAAAGACCCAGTCCCCATAGAAGGTCTCCAAACTCAACCAAGGGTAGGACTTATCAATAATACTGAGTTTGACTACAACCCTCTTAGGAATGGTTTTTATTTAGGAACTCCAGACTTTAGACTAAATTGGTCTCCAGAAAGTTCTTCATTTAATATGAATAATCTACACCAACCTTGGAGAATTCCAGCATACGATAATTATGGTAATCAAATAGAGGGGGCGGGGCAAGAAGCAGTAATGATAAAAAGGGCGAATGAGAATAGTAAAAATGAATTTTTTACGGACAACACCCCAAATCCTAACTATATACACCCAGCATTTCAACGAAGTTTCCAGAATACAGTTAGTAGGTATGGTGGTATAGGTGTTTATAACTGGGCGAGGAATATAGCAAGAAAGTTTGGAGATATAGATTGGACTAATCCTAAGGTTTATAACCAAGATAAACTACATTTACTAACTTTTAATGATTATTTTACTACTAATCATAAGGCGAAAACTGCGTGGAATTCTAGTATATGGGGGAGATTAGGATTTACTTACGAACAAATGTGTAATGAGGACGCTTACGAACTTAACCAGTATTACGACCGACCTATCCTAGGAGATTTACCAAGTGATAATCCTAGACTTTGGGGAACTACTACTAGAGTGGACTTAGGAGTTGGGGCGAGTTCTGGAGTTGCTACTGCTTATAATCCTACCGAAGTTTTGGTTGAAGGTGAGAGAAACCATATAGCACCAAGAAATTATAATAATATGGATATCAATACTCCTTGGAATGTTGCTGGGACGGCAATTCCTTATAAGAGTTCTGGTGGTAATACGACCGACTATGGAGGAGATATCAATAATATCTATTCCTACTTTAGTAGTATGTGGAAAGAAATGACTGCTACTATTGTCCTAACTAAGGGAAGACCATTAACAGCACTAAACCTTCCTACCTTAAACGAACAAGGTTATTATATCATAACAAGTGATATTTTAGAAGCACACGAAGATAGTTTGAAAAATTCTAAAGGTATGGGTCTCTTAGGAGTTGTCCCATTTTCTCAACAAGCAACTAACGATTTTATGAGTAATACTGAACCCTTAATACATATCCTAAACCAAAAAAAGATACTAAATTCGGTAAAATTCAAAGTCCTATACCCAAATCTCCAAAATCCAGAAATAGACCCTAACTCTAGCATAATTCTAAAAATCATAAGACCAGTCCAAGCACAAAGGAAAACAGACCCCAACGAACAATCTAACCCAGACCATAAAGGAAAAAAAACATAACTCTAACATATTTAAAGATATGACTATTTATATATATAACCAAAATGGAGCAGACCAGTTTTCTACTTCGTAATTACGAAACACTTATTAGTATGGGTATTACTACTAAGGAGGTTATTGCCGAGAAGTTAGGAGAACAACTGAAAAGCGATTTTGATAAGATACATACTAACTATTTGAAAAGGAAGGAACAACAACTAAATTACTATCATAAGAGATACAATACTGATAGTGAGGTAAGTAAAGAAAATAAAAAAAAGAGAGCAGAAGCATATAGAATTAGGTATAATACTAATGAAGAATATAGGGAAAAACAGAAGATTAGAATGAGAGAATATAGGGCAAGACTGAAGATTATAAATAATACCTAATCTTCGTCGCTATCACTTAGGAAATCGTCATAATCCTCCGCTGGAGGAAGATAAGCATTAGCATAGCAACTTTCACATTTAAAATAGAACTTTGCCTTACTACTAGTCTTTGGGTGATATTTAAATTGCTTACATTCACCACATAATACACGCTTTTTTACTATACATTTATTACACCTTAGAAATCGTCTGGGGTCTTTATACTTTGTAGTTTTACTAATCCTAAGTTGTCCGCAACCTAGGCATTTTTTAAATTTTCTTTGTGCTTCGTATAATTCTATCTGTTTTATCCAGTCCCCTATCTTTTCACGAATTTCTGGGTCTAGGTTTTTGACTTCGGCAATTTTCTCTAACTCGCCAACACACTTACTACCTAAGATATACAATTCACTATTAAATTCTAATATAGTTAAATGGTGTAGGTGTTGTTGTCCGCATACACATTTATAGTTAGGGATATCGTCTTCTTCTTCATAACACTTAGGATTTATCATATCTTTATATTCGCAGTTAGTATGATTACAGATTTGCTCTAACTCCATATCCATAAGAACCTCCCAGTCATTATATCCGTCGCCTATGCTTTTTAGACCTTGTTTCAGTCTAATATACCTATCTTTGTCTATTTTTCCTATGTTTTGTTGTTCTTCAGTTAATACTATATTTATACTACTAGTCGCCATAAGTTATGCTATAGTTATGTTTTTAAGTATCTTTTTTCAATAACATATATTATGAAAGTATCTAAAAACATAACTATACATAACTATAAAATGGATAATAATAAGGAAATCGCTTTAGAAGTCTGTAAGTGCTGGGTTGGAGAAATGATAGTAGATAGGATAAGAGAAATCCTAGACGACAAAAATAGGAAAGAAGACCCTATGAGGTTAGAATACATAGATATACTAAGTAAATTACAATTAAAAATACAAAAAATAAAAATCCATAACTTAGAACATAGGTCGGCAAGTCCTTAGTTATGAAAGGGCATAGGATAAATGAACCCCAGTCGCATTACTACCACTTACATTACCAATTCGTAAGTAGCGTGGCGGATTAGTCATATTAGGACTTAGTAGGTCATAACTTACTGTAGTAAATGCCGAACCTACAAAATGGTTATTAGTCATTTCTATTGTAGATATTTTAGTCCAATCTCCAGTTAGGGTTTTTTTTTCACTACCTATAACAACTAAGTCAAAGTTAGTAGTAGAAAATCCAAATATTTTACAACTATGATATCCTTTAGTATCTATCACTATATCGTTTGCTTGATTATTAAAAACATTAGCATTATTTAGGAATTTTCCGTGTCTTTCACTCATATATATATCCACAGATAATAAATAGAGGTTTTAAAGGAGAAATTCTCCTTAGTATATATCTACGATATTATCTAAGTCTGGAGTTATGGGTCTTTCTTCTTCTTCTTCTTCGTCTGGTGCTTCTGGGATTACCCTAAAACTATCAAGTCCGTATTCTAACTTAGATATATGATTATCTGTTAGTATATCTTCTTCGGTAATAGTATCTAGAACACCTTTGAAGTCATTATATTCTTTCATACTTGGTGCTTTATCCAACCAACTATATTTTAGTTCTTTAAATTTATTGATTTTATCATTACCTTTTTTCATAAGTTTATTGTATATGTCTATCTCTCGCTTTTCGTCCAATACTTTCTGCCTTAGTAATCTTTCTTCTCTCTGTCGTGCCTTATATGGATTAGGTGCTGGGATACTAACTTCCTCGTCAGTAATAATAGTTCCAGTCCGTTTCTTCTTAAGTTTTTCCCTACCTTTAGCAAGAGCGTCCTTCTGCCTCTTACTAAGTTCTTTTTTGGGTCTCTCCTTTTCAAACATAGTTTCACTCATATATATATATCCTAAGACATTTTTTTTACTTTCCATACTTCTCTGCTAACTTTTTTAGGTTTATATCTAATCTTTGTCTTTTCTTCGTAATCTGTGTAGAGGTTTTCCTATTCTCTCCAGCAGTCCCAGTTTTCATTTTTTCTTGAAGGGTTTTTAGTGCTGTTGCGAACTTGTCTTGTAATGCCTTTCTTTCCTTAATATACTTATCTTCCTTCGCCTTTGATTTTTCTTCGCCAGAAGTAGATAATGATTTACTTAGTTTCTTAAACATTTTATCAAATGCTTCTTCTTTGGTCTTATACTTAGTATCTGGACTTGATTTTACCTCTTCTGCTAAGAAGCGTTTGATAACCTCCTTAGGAACTCCCTTTCTTGTGTATTTATCTGCGAACTCTTGTTTCCCTTTCTTAGTAAAAACACTTTCATTAGTATCTTCCACTTTCTTACCTTCTTTTCTTGCCTTTGCCCTTTCTATACCTTTTAGTAATCCAGTATTGAGTTTTGCTTTCTGTGCTTCTGTTGCTTTTCCGTCAGTCATTTTGCTTTCTTTCTTCCTATCTCTGCCTAGAGTAGATTGTGCCGAACGGAAGATTTCCTTAGGAACTGGGACTTTTTCCCTTTGGTCTTTTACCTTTGTTTGTTTCTTTACATTCTTAGAAAATACTACCTTTTTCGCTCCTTTCTTCTTCTCTTCTTCGTCTGGTGGTTTATAATCTTTTTCCCTCCTTACTTTTCCACTTGTAGCAAATTTACCAGTAAGTTTCCGCTCCTTACCACCTCTTACAAATGGGTTTGCTCCTTTCTTTTCTACCAAGTCTTTTTTGGTGGGTTTAGGATAAGTCCTTTTACCCTTCTTAGGTAATCCTATAATATCTTGGGCGGGGATAAGTCCTCCTTCGTTTTCTGGAACTGGTATAGTAATTTCTGGTTCTTTTTCTTCTCCTTCTATTAAATCACTTTCTCCAAAGAAATCTCCTTCTTCTTGCTTAGACGCTTGGAAAGTCCTATAGTCTGTATATCCAGTTCTTTTCGCTCCTCTTCTAAAATCTGGGTGTAATTGGTTTCCACCAGAAGTATCAGTTTTCTTACTTCCTATAGGTTTCTTACCCTTTTCCGCAAGTTTCCTATTATGAGTAGCAGTTTCACGAAGCACTCCAGCAAATTCGGGCATAGGTTCTGGGTAGTTCTTACCTCTTTGATATTCTTGACCGAAGTTATCTCCGTATTTTAATGGTATTACTGCGGATACTGGAACTGCTTTACCTTTTTCACCTCTTCCTTTCTTTTTTAACATTTGTGGTTTAAGTGATTTACTAAGTCCAGTTCCTTGGGGTGCGGTGGGGTCTATAGGATTTTCGTATATTCCAGAAGATAATGCTTGTTTTAATTGTTCCCTATCTCTTTTTAAATCATTCGCTAATAGGGTTGAAACCTCGTTAATATCTTGTCTATATTCTATCTCTGCTTCGCTCATAGGTGGTTGTGGGACAAACCTAGGAACTGCTTTTTTTATGTCTTGGTAGTTTTGAGGAATTGCTGTTTGGGAATATGCGGATTGCTTTGGATACCTAACCAAATTCATATTAGAACTTGCCTTCCTACTATCCGCTCCTACTAAGGTATTTGCCCCCTTCTTAGGTTTAGGTTTAGGTTTTAGTTTTGGAACTTCCTTAGGAGTTGCTTTAACCATAGCACCCTTAGGGAAATCACTATAAGATATACTTATATTTGGTTCTACTGGTCTTCGGTTATCCCTACTTATGAGTTCCGTTGCTTTCCCTTTCTTATTTAAGTCAGTTTGTCTAGGGTCTGTATAGGGTGCTTTCTTAACAAATTTCTTCCGTTTCTTCTGTTCTTCGGCACTTTTAATACTAAACTTAGGTGCTATCATACTCGTTGGGACACCACCATATATGCTAGTGTATGCTTCATAAGAATAACCAGAAGAAGCGAGATTATCTAAGTTTTCATACATTTCTCTCTCATTAAAATCGTCTATACTTTCTGTAGGGAAATATTTAAGTTTATCACCTCTGTCGTCAGTAGGATACCTACCACTAGTATCTTCAAACCACTCTTCTAGTGAAAGTAAAGCACCGCTGTGGTCTTGTTCTACTCCGTCGTCTTCAATACTTATTAGTATCTTATCTCCAGCACTTCTAGTATCTTCTCCTTTAAATTCGTCTGGTATTTTAAATCCAGTTGGGTCATAAGAAGGTTTGCGAGGTTTGCGGAAGTTTGGTTGTTTCTTAGGGACTTCTCCTTCTTCTCTTGCGGACTTAGTAGAAGGTTTAAATACCTTTCTTCCTTTCTTTTTCGGTTGGGGGACACCCCCATTACCCCCTACCTTTGTTGGTTTTACCCTATTCTTCTTATGTTCGTCCCATTTCTTCTCTATCATTTCGTCTAAGGTAGGTGCTTTCTTTTTAGGTTTCTCTTTTGTCTTAACTTTTTCTAAAAGTTTTTTCTTAGGAGTAGGAGTAGGTAATGGTTTCTTAGGATTTGCTTTAGCAACTCTTAGTAAATAATCTCCTTTCGTCTCTCCCTCCTTTCTTTTAGGTCTTTTCGCAACTGGCGGTGGTTTATCTTCTGCTTTCTTCGGTTTCTCTTTTTTTTTTTCTTCTTCTGCTTTCGCCTTTGCCCTTCGTTCTTTATCTCTAGCAAGTGCTTTCTGTATTGCTGGGGAAAGTTCTGGTTTCTTTCCGCTTAGAGCATTTATTAAGTCTGCTTTCTTCATAGTGTTATATCCTCTAATCTTCTTCGCCTTCGCAAGTTCTTTCAGTTCCTTAACAGATTTTTTATCCATATCTATAACATAGGACAAGATTTTTTTATTTTTTTTTGATTTTTTTTTTTAAAAAAGTGTATGGTAGTGTATGATTTTGAGACAAAAACTTTAAATAATCGTAGAACCTAAGTTCGCAACCTTCTTAGGAGTTCCAGTATCTACTATCCTACCTTCTTTATCAACTACGACTTGCCTACATTCGCTACCACAACACTTACTCTGTTTTATATTCTTAGTAAAATATACTATTACCCCAAGTATGGAAGAAATACCAGCGAGTAATACGCCTAATTCAGTAGCATTCATTTTCTTCCTATATACTATATGGAAGAAGTTAATTTAAATAATATCACCGAACAGAGATACTTAGAACTAGCAGACCAAATGAAGGATATAGTAGAAGCAAAAGATAGGGAGTTAGCAGAGACTAAGAAAATTCTAGCAGAGACTAAAAGGGTATTACTGAAAATATATGGATTGGTTTATTATGCTAATAACTGCTTAGAACAAGTCCATTTTGACGACTTAGATATAGGAGTAAATATTGGTGATATGCTAAGTAGTGTTTGTTCCAAGATTGAAAAGAATATGTTATAATATATATATAATGTCCCAAGTTAGACTTGTTGGTAAGAATAGTTTAATAGGAACTCCAGTCCTTTATAGTGAAGTCTTAGTAAATAATGATAATAAATTAGAGGTCTCTGCTAGTCCTACTATGTCTCTTATTACTTATGAAGGAACTTTGAATAATGGTGATTTCTCAACTACTATAGACCTACGAGGTGCTAGAAAAGTTAGGATATATGGTAATTCTAGTGTTGCGAACTTCTTACAAGTTCAATTCGCTTCCGTAGTTGATACAAATGATTGGAAGTATATAGACCAAATAAATCCCCTAACTATAAATGGTAGTATATGTATTAACTACTTCCTAGATACCCCACCACCTTACCTAAGAATTGCTAATACTAGTGCTGTATCTCACGGACTAAGTCTTAGAATAGTATTGGAGAAATAACTAAGTTGGTAGTATAGAACTTAGAAACACAAGAAAATTAAAGTTTCTGTCCCAAAAACATACACTACCATACACTTTTTTAAAAAAAAACCAAAAAAAATCGCCTTAAGTAGAATTAAAATATTTAGTATATATATAAAAATGAGTGGAATAGTTCAAATCGTCGGTCAATCTAGCGGAGTTAGCAAATTACTAGTTGTAAATTCAAGCGGTCAAGCGGTAATGAATGACCCAGATAATATCACACAAACTACAGCAATCAATACTAAACTAACTGCTATAGACGGAGTTTTAGATAATTCCCTAAT
>VMHT01194957.1_pt1 | contig 16699 bp, 10 predicted proteins | sample 4693611 | NCBI WGS metagenome assembly VMHT01 (sample SAMN12280063, study PRJNA550983) | marine metagenome | isolation source: seawater sampled from same location over 5 years 0.02-0.2 micron viral filtrate | place: USA: collected off the coast of southern California halfway between the port... ... | reverse complement strand
GACGGTGCAACGTTTGATTTAGTATCTATTGGATATACAATTGACGCTGAAGATCACGTAACAGTGATTGGTATCAGACAATAATCTGAAAGTTCTAATTTATTAGAAAACTGAAAGGGCCCCTAATGGGGCCCTTTTTTTATTTAGATATATAAATAGTAGCTAAATCAAATTTATTTTTATGCATATTGGAATTACTATAAGCCTGCAATCAGAGATGGAAAGTCTTTGGATAAACGGTATTAAATTAAATGCACTCTTCTTAAGTAAAGCTCTACAAAAAACCGGTCATAAAGTTACTATATTAGATACTGGTACTTCTGTTAAAGATATAACTCAAGAAAATGTAAGGTGGAATTTAAAAGAATTCCCTACAGAAAAATACTCGAAAGTATCTCAACATATAGACATGTTAATTATGTTAGGTACTTCTTTTGATGTAAAATCAATTAAAGCTTGGAAAAAGTTTAAACCTAAAAGAAGAGTAATTAAATATCATTGTGGTAATAACTATGTAATAGATATGGAAAGGTCTATCTTCCCAAAGAAAAATCCTAGAGAAATGGGCGAGGCTGCTTACCAAAGAGATTGTGTAGACGAATGTTGGTATGTACCTCAGCAGGGCCATCAGAATAAATGTTATTATGCTGCCTTATATAATTTACCTTTAGAAAAAGTTATTCCAGTTCCATTTATTTGGGACCCATGTTTCTTAGATGAAGAATTAGATAAATGGGATAAAGCCATGGCTGAAAATTCAAACATGGGCTTTCCTGTTTATGTTCCTGGAAAACCTAAAGACACTTTAAAATTCTGTGTCATGGAACCTAACTTAAACGTAGTTAAGTTTAATATGTTACCTATTTTAATTGTCGAATTATGGAAACGAGAGGGTAATAAAATAGGCCAATTAAATTTAATGAGTAGTAAATCTTTAATAACCAATTCATATTGGAAAAGTATCATAACTACTTTAGATTTAACAACTCCGGGAGATACAAACCTTAAAACGCACGGTAGAATACCAGTTGTGCCTACCCTTTCTAAATTAGCAGACATTGTTGTTTCACACCAATGGCATAACCCACTTAACTATGCTTATTTAGATACGTTATATTTAAGATACCCTTTAATTCACAATGCTGATATGATTCAAGATGCTGGTTACTATTACCCGGAATTTGAAATACATAAAGGCGCCGAACAATTAAAAAAGGTTATCGAAACACATGATGCTAATCTAGAGGAATATAATAATAGATCAGAAACTGTTCTAGAAAGATATACCATATTTAATGAAGGCCTAGTTGATACTTACAAAAAATTAATCAAAGATCTTATGTCCGGTAAAAGAGAGTCTGGTTTAACATACGATTATGATTGGAAAACTAATTTATACAAGTAATGGAACATAAAGAAGTAACATTTTGTTTAACAAGCTGTGGTAGGGTAGATGAATTAGAAAAAACTATAGATAGTTTTCTTAAATTTAATGATTACCCAATCAAAGACTGGTTTATTATAGAAGACTCAGGTGATACTACTGTATGGAGCCAGATCGTTAGTTTAAATAACAATAAGTGGAATAAACGATTTAAACTTATTTTTAATAGTAATAATATAGGTCAAAATGCTTCTATTGATAAAATGTATGCAAAGGTAGAAACCGAGTACATATTCCACTGTGAAGAAGATTGGAAATTCTATAAAGGTGGATTTATTGAGGATTCGCTAAAGGTATTAGAAAGCCAACCTAAAGTTCTACAGGTTTGGATTAGACCAAAATCAGATAGAATACTTAACCCTATTGAACAAAGAAAGTTTACTTTACCAGGAGGTGTAACTGTTAGGAGAGTTCTTCCAGTTAGTTTTAAAATTAAAGGAGATCAATTAGTAGATAATTATATGGGTTTTAGTTGGAATCCTGGTTTAAGAAGAAAGTCTGATTGGGAAATAGAACCAATTAAAGGGAACTTTACAATATTAAAACATGAGCATATTATAGACCTAGTATATAAAAAATTAGGTTATATGGTTGTTTCATTATCACAAGACGATGAAGATGGGTATGTAAAACATATTGGCTGGAATAATAGAAAGATGGGTAATACTGAGTCAACAAAAGAACTATAACTATGTGGAAATATGATATAACTTGGATTATGCAATCTTACCTTGGTGAGTATGAAGGTAGTAGATCTGATTCAGATAAAAAGTTTATTAGAGCGGTTAAATCTTTTTTAGCAATGAAAGATGAAAGAATTCAATTAGTAATTGCTTCTGATGGTTGTAAAATTACTGAAAAATTATATTTTAAACATTTTAAAAAAGAACCAAATATAGAATATGTTTTCGTAGACAAGAACACACCTAAGATGTACGAAAAGTCTGAAGATGGTAGTAACAACCAATATTATAGAGGTGTGCCTAGACAAGCCGCACGCGCGTTAGCGGAAGGGTATCTTACTGCTTATATAGACTCAGATGATTTCTTAATGCCAAACGCAGCACAAATAATTAGAAGTTTTTGGAATGCTAATGTAAAAAATAATCCAGATAAAGATTTTAAATGGGGAGCAATGACACATTGGATTGAAAATGAAGCTATGTCAAAGTGGATTGAAAATAAACCTAGCCAATTATTCGCACCTAGAACAGATCCGTTTAAAATAAAAAGTCTAAAGGGTAAATGGCAAAAGTATTCTATGGATGAACCTACTAAAAATGTACAATCAACAACATGGGCAACAGTTCATGTATCAGATTGTAATTCTAAATGGAAAGACCATATATCAGATCCTAAAGCAGGCGGTATTTCTGAAGACACTCTTTTTGCAAGAAGTATTAGAAAAGAAGGCCATGGAATGTTAATAAATGATGGCTTTTATGTTAGGTGTCATTATCACGGAATTTGGGATCTGTAAATATATAAAATCTAGCTAGATATTTTACTACGACGTAAATATCTACGGATATATAATATAACGCGCTAAAAATACAAAGGTATTACATGTCTAGACTAAGATTAAAACAAATACAAGAATTTTTGTTAAATAATCCACAAAACGGTGATTATTTAGCATACAACAACGTTACGGGCAAATGGGAAAACCAAGCTGCACCATTAGATGGTTCATCTGGTACTTCAGGCTCAAGTGGTTCATCAGGAACCTCAGGCTCAAGTGGTTCATCAGGTATTGATGGTACTTCTGGCTCTTCAGGTAGCTCAGGAACTTCTGGTTCATCCGGCTCTTCAGGAACATCAGGTTCAAGTGGTTCATCAGGAACATCAGGCTCAAGTGGTTCATCAGGTATTGATGGAACATCAGGCTCAAGTGGTTCATCTGGTATTGATGGTACTTCAGGTTCATCTGGTTCATCAGGTATTGATGGTACTTCAGGTTCATCTGGTTCATCTGGTATTGATGGAACTTCAGGCTCAAGTGGTTCATCAGGTATTGATGGTACTTCTGGCTCTTCAGGTAGCTCAGGAACTTCTGGTTCATCAGGTAGCTCAGGAACTTCTGGCTCTTCAGGAACTTCTGGCTCTTCAGGAACTTCAGGTTCAGCAGGCTCATCTGGTAGCTCAGGTTCATCTGGTTACTCAGGTGCTAAATCAGCAACAGAAGTTGCAGGATTAGGTGATGGTGAGTTTGTAGGTCAATTAGGTTATACTGCTGACGGTCTGGTTCACCAATGGGATGGCGAATCATGGGTTACATTAAACGATTTAAACGGATCATCTGGTTCAAGTGGTTCTTCAGGAACTTCAGGTTCAAGTGGTTCAAGCGGTTCTTCAGGAACTTCAGGTTCTTCAGGTTCATCTGGAACAAGCGGTTCTTCAGGTTCATCTGGAACAAGTGGTTCTTCAGGTTCATCTGGTACAAGTGGCTCTTCAGGTTCATCTGGTGATTCAGGTACAAGCGGCTCTTCAGGTTCATCTGGAACAAGTGGTTCATCTGGTTCTTCAGGAACTTCAGGTTCATCTGGTTCAAGCGGTTCTTCTGGAACTTCAGGTTCTTCAGGTTCATCTGGTTACTCAGGTGCTAAATCAGCAGAAAATATTGAAGGATTAGGTAGTGGTGAGTTTGTCGGCCAATTAGGTTATACGGCAGATGGTATCATATATGAATGGGATGGAGCAACATGGAATCCAGTAGGTGACTTAAATGGTACTTCTGGTTCAAGTGGTTCTTCTGGTTCTTCTGGAACTTCAGGTTCATCTGGAACAAGCGGTTCTTCAGGTTCATCTGGAACAAGTGGTTCTTCAGGTTCATCTGGAACTTCAGGTTCATCTGGAACAAGTGGTTCATCAGGTTCATCTGGAACAAGCGGCTCATCTGGTTCATCTGGAACAAGCGGCTCTTCAGGTTCTTCAGGTACATCTGGTTCTTCAGGTACATCAGGACAAGACGGTAACTTTGGTGGTGCATCATTTGATTATACATTTGCATCTGCTATAAGCGCGTCTCAACCTGCTGATGGTAGACTGAGATTAGATAACTTTACAACACAAACAAGTGCAGGTAATATTTACATATCACAAACTGACGATGATAATGGTAGTGTGGAGTCATTCTTTACAGCTTTAGATGCAGTAACATCTGGTATTAAAGCACACATTAGAATATCTAAAAAATTCAATACCGACGAATACTTATTATTTGCAATCGGTAATTTAACAGATAATGGTGCATGGTGGACATTAACTGATTTATCAAATGTAGGTTCATCAAGCGCAGCTCCATTTACAAACGGAGATGATATTGTAATTTCATTAGTTGCAACTGGTGATAAAGGTGATACTGGTGTTGCTGGTCAAGATGGAACATCTGGTTCTTCTGGAACAAGCGGTTCATCTGGTTCTTCTGGAACAAGCGGTTCATCTGGTTCTTCTGGAACAAGCGGTTCTTCAGGTTCATCTGGAACAAGCGGTTCATCTGGTTCATCTGGTTCTTCTGGAACTTCAGGTTCATCTGGTTCTTCTGGAACTTCAGGTTCATCTGGTTCTTCTGGAACTTCAGGTTCATCTGGTTCAAGTGGTTCTTCTGGAACAAGTGGTTCTTCAGGTTCATCTGGAACAAGCGGTTCATCTGGAACTTCAGGTTCATCTGGTTCTTCTGGTTCATCTGGTTCTTCTGGTTCATCTGGTTACACAGGTGCTAAATCAGGAACTGATGTTGAAGCCCTAGGTAATGGTGAATTCGTTGGACAATTAGGTTACACTGCTGATGGACAAGTTTTACAATGGGATGGTAGTAGCTGGAATCCAGTACATGATTTAAACGGTACTTCAGGTAGCTCAGGTTCTTCTGGAACAAGCGGCTCATCTGGTTCTTCTGGAACTTCAGGTTCATCTGGTTCTTCTGGAACTTCAGGTTCATCTGGTTCAAGTGGTTCATCTGGAACGTCAGGTTCATCTGGTTCATCTGGAACAAGTGGTTCATCTGGTTCATCTGGAACAAGCGGTTCTTCAGGTTCTTCAGGTAGCTCAGGTTCATCTGGAACATCTGGTTCATCTGGAACTTCTGGTTCATCTGGAACTTCTGGTTCATCAGGTACATCAGGTACTCCAGCAAGTACTTCTATTTCAGGAGGTAACGTGAATAACCGAGTTGTTACTATGACAGGTAATTCAGGTACACCATTTACTGGAGAAAGTAATATGACATTTAATGATTCAACAAGTATTCTTACTGTTTCAACCGGACATATTGTAACTACAAAATACGTCTTTAATAGCGGGGGTGAAATAACATCAGATGGTAGTACAATAAGATTCGAATTTTAATAAACAGTAAAGGATAACACATGAGTTTTGAACTAACAAAATATAGAGCGGCATCACACGATAGAGTGGCCGTAGGAGGAAGTTACACAGATACATGGTTGGAAGTTGAGGGAGCAACCTCAACTTCTACCAACTCTGCTGCAGTTGTAAATTGGGTACCCAATAACAAAAGTGGCTCAGGCTATCTTAATAGTAATAGAATCTCTACAGCTGCATTTTCTAATAATGGTTACCTATCTTATACATTAAATACATCTTCAGGTCAAGATGGATTTACATTACTTAAATTTAAGTACTTTAATGATACTATGGCATATAATGGCGGTAGTACATCTCCAGGTATAAGATTAAATTCTGCTAGTGAGGCATTAACGGCTGACGAATTAGCTGACGAACTTAGTATTATACATAGTGATGTAAATGCATGGGTTTATGTAATATTTGGTTTAAATGGTACAAAGAGTAGTTCATCACTTTATACTGTAATGCAAGAAAAATGTAGATCTTGGAGATGGACACAAACTAGAGGTACTAGTACAACAGCAACAAATCATACGTATGCTGCGATTGGAACTAATGTAAACCAACTTGGTTTTTTAAGTGAAAATCTAGCTGGTCCACTTACAAACCATACACCTGCACATTCTTCTACTGTAATAGAACATTCGTCTACTACAATAGGACATGCTGGATATGGACAAGAGTTATCATCTGGTTTAGGTTCAGGTTCATCATATTTAAACATGGCAGCAGCCGGAGTTACAAATACATACGATATAACTGTTCCATGGCAAAATGCAGATAAGTATGGTGTAAATATTGGTGAACATGTTAGAGCTAGCTTTGAAACTAGAATTGGAGCAGGTGCTGCAGATTATGCAGGTTATGCTTTAGTTAGTTTAAAACAAGTTTCATTAGCTACTGGTAATACAGAAGCGCAGTCGACTAATGGTCAGGTTGGACAGATCGGGCACCAAGCTACAGATGGTTGGTATAAACAAGAACTTACATTAGAAAAAACTTCATCAGCTAGTGAATTAGTAATTGAAGTAAAAGCATACGGTGGTTCTGGAACAGGAAAGGGATATGATACAGTAGATGTTAAAAATCTACAGGTTTTTAAAGCTGGAAATTCACCAGATACACAAAGAGATGCAAACGTACATAAGTTCCATGTAAATGGATTAAATGTAAGTGAATCTCCAGGTCCATTTGAAATTGGAGATCCTGATTCATTTACGACTTTTTGGAATAGTGATAGAAATTTAGCAGGTAATAGTGTTTCATATTCTCTACAAACATCTAATACAGCAACGTCTACAACATCTGGCTTCTATAGGCCTATAAATTATCAAACTAGAAATGGTAATTCAGAGATTTATGGACAACAGGGAAGATATAACTATATTAAGTGGTTTAATACTAGATTTAGAGGAACTTCTCACCAGACAGATACACAAACATACGGTTGGATTCATGAGGTCTATAATGCCTCAGTTAATAGTTATTATGATACTATTATCGGCGGTGGAACCGGAAGTGGAGCAGGTGCTGGAATTGCAGTTAATAATAAAAAAGTATACATGGCTGGTGTTTGGGCAAAGGTAAGAAGAAATGACGGAACCGATATATCCCAAGCTCCTAATAGAATGTCTTTAGTAGGAGATATTACAGGTTCAGGCGGTTCATCTATTGATAGTTACGGAATAGGAACTTCTACAATTACTAAAGGACAAAACTATTTAACATCTATACACGAAGATAATTATGCATACCAAGATTTTAGTGCAACTGATGGATCGGGTAATAGAAATGAATGGAAGTTAATAAGTGGATTTTATTTACCAGCTTGGATGACTTCTACAGAGAGAACTGCTTGGAAGAATAGTTATTGGGGTAAATGGGCTGGTCACTTTGAACATGGTAATGGATCTAACCCAGATGTTAATATGTCTGGAGTTAATGGTTATGGAATTATGCCAGCTACGGCTGGTTATGTATGTGGTATGACAAGTAGTACTACACATATAAGACCAACTATAAGAATTGAACAATATCAAGGAACTGATTTATGGGCAGAATTTATGTACCCATTTATCATAGAAATTGATCCAATGAACATAACAGATGAAGGTAATATTTTCTTTTGGGATTTCTCAGAAGTATAACCTAATAACAGAAATTTGATATATAAATAAAATAAGAAAAACTAAGAAATGGCAAATTTAAAAGCAGGAGCTACAGTACAAGGATCTATTATTCTAACAGCTGGAAACTTCGACCCTACACAATATAGTGCCATGAAAGGAGCTAAAGGTCCAAAAGGCGACACTGGACAACAAGGCCCTGGTGGAGCAAAGGGTCAAAAAGGTGAAGTTGGAGGTCAAGGTCCCAAAGGTCCACAAGGTGGTGCCGGTTCAACAGGTGAAAAAGGTCAAAAAGGTGGACAAGGAGCTAAAGGTGTTGGCGGTGCAAAGGGTGCCCCAGGTTTAGCTGGTTCAAAAGGCCAAAAAGGTGAAATTGGTGTTAAAGGCCCACAAGGAGCTAAAGGCCCAGGAGGTGCACAAGGTGCAAAGGGACCGCAGGGTGGTCCTGGAACTAAAGGTCAAACTGGTCCACAAGGTATTAAAGGTGTAACTGGTTCAAAAGGTCCACAAGGTCCAACCGGTCCACAAGGTCTTCAAGGTGCAAAAGGTCCACAAGGTTCACAAGGAGCTAAAGGCCCACAAGGTCCTCAAGGGGGTCAGGGTGCAAAAGGTCCACAAGGTTCACAAGGTCCTAGTGGATTAAAAGGTCCAACAGGTTCACAAGGAGCTCAAGGTACAAAAGGACCTCAAGGTTTAAAAGGTGTAACTGGCTCAAAAGGTCCACAAGGTGCTGCTGGTGCTAAAGGTCAAACTGGCCCAACTGGTCCACAAGGAGCTAAAGGTCCTCAAGGTGGTCAAGGCCCACAAGGTCCAAAAGGGCCAAAAGGTAATACTGGTCCACAAGGAGCTAAAGGTCCACAAGGTCTTAAAGGTATAACTGGTCCAACTGGTCCACAAGGAGCTAAAGGTCCTCAAGGTGGTCAAGGTCCACAAGGAGCTAAAGGTCCGAAAGGTAATCAAGGCCCACAAGGTCCTCAAGGTCTTACTGGATTAAAAGGTGCAACAGGTCCTACTGGTCCACAAGGAGATAAAGGTCCAAAAGGTAATCAAGGCCCACAAGGTCCTCAAGGTCCGAAAGGTCCAACCGGTCCACAGGGTACTAAAGGTAATACTGGTCCACAGGGTATTAAAGGTAATACTGGTCAAAAAGGTATAATTGGTCCACAAGGCCCAAAAGGTAATACTGGTCCACAAGGAGATAAAGGTCCAAAAGGTAATATTGGTCTTCAAGGTCCACAGGGTGTTGCTGGAACTAAAGGTAATACTGGTGCACAAGGTGCTAAAGGTCCAAAAGGTAATACTGGTCCACAAGGCCCGAAAGGTCCAACTGGCCCAAAAGGTGCTAAAGGTCCTCAAGGTCCAAAAGGTAATACTGGCCCACAAGGAGCTAAAGGTCCTCAGGGTGGTCAAGGTCCACAAGGTGTTAAAGGTGTAACTGGTCCAAGTGGTGGAACAGGTCCTCAAGGTCCAAAAGGTCAAAAAGGTTCAACTGGTCCTGGAGGTCCAAAGGGTCCACAAGGTCCACAAGGTGCTAAAGGTCCAACAGGTCCACAAGGTTTAAAAGGACCTAAAGGTAATAATGGTCCACAAGGTCCTACTGGTCCAAAAGGTCCAACGGGAGCTCGAGGTCCACAAGGAGCTACTGGAGCCAAAGGAGTAACTGGTCCAAAAGGTAGTACTGGTCCACAAGGTCCAACTGGTCCTTCAGGTCTACAAGGAGCTAAAGGTCCTACAGGTAGTCAAGGCCCTACTGGTCCACAAGGTGTTAAAGGTGTAACTGGTCCACAAGGTCCAACAGGCCCGAAAGGTAATACTGGTGCACAAGGTGCTAAAGGTAATACTGGCCCACAAGGTCCACAAGGTGCAAAAGGTAATACTGGTGCACAAGGTCCACAAGGTGGTGGCGGTGGTACAGGTCCAACAGGTGCTAAAGGTAATACTGGTGCACAAGGTCCAACAGGTTTAAAAGGTAATACTGGTGGGCAAGGATCTAAAGGTAATCAAGGTCCAACTGGTGGTGTAGGTCCTAAAGGTCCAAAAGGTCAAAAAGGTGCACAAGGTCCACAAGGCCCTCCAGGAACTTCAGATTCTAGATTAAAGAATGTTGAAGGTCCAATTGGAAATACCTTAACTAAAATTAATGCAATTAGAGGTGTAATTTGGAATCCAAATGAATTCGCACAATCATTAGGAATGGGTACTGCTCCTAGAATGGGTGTGCTTGCCGAAGAGGTACAAGCTCAATTCCCAGAATTAGTATTCCAAATTCCAGGATTAGATCCAGAAGACGGTTATAGAGGAGTTGATTACTCTAAACTATCTGCTATTTTAATTGAGGCTATTAAGGAATTAGATACGAAATTAACAGATATTGAGAGTCAATTAGGTTCTTAAATAAACATAAAATAATAAATGGCTGATTACAGAAACATACTTGTCGCAGGTAACCAAGTACTGACTGATTCTAATTTTGAACCTAAAAACTTTCCTTATTTATTAGGAGAGCCAGGTGCAAAAGGTGTTACAGGTAATAAGGGTACTAAAGGTTCTCAAGGTGGTGGTGGTGACCAAGGTGTCAAAGGTCCACAAGGTGCTCCAGGAAACAAAGGTAATAAAGGTGCTAATGGTGGAAACGGTGTTGGTGGTGATCAAGGTGCTCCAGGTGATTTAGGTGGCGGTGGTGATAACCATACTACTCCTGCTTCAAAAGGTGATATAGGTACTACTGGGCCAACTGGTGATGTTGGTGGCGGTGGAGATACTGGTACTAAAGGTGCTGGTGGCGATCAAGGTATTACAGGTGTTATTGGCGATCAAGGCCCACAAGGTGTAACTGGTGATACTGGTGCTAAAGGTGCCGGCGGTGATTCTCCAAAAGGTGCAACAGGTGATCTTGGTGCAATAGGTTCTCCAGGTGGTACTGGTGCACAAGGTGCAAAAGGTGCTATCGGCGGTGGAGGTGATATTGGTGTAATAGGAGATCAAGGCGGCGGCGGTGCTCAAGGTCCAAGCGGTGATCTTGGCGGTCAAGGTGCTCAAGGTGTAGTCGGTGCTCAAGGTGGCGGCGGTGCTCAAGGTACTAGCCCTGGTGGAGATCAAGGTGCTGGTGGTTTAAAAGGTGCTGGTGGTGATTTAGGTAATGTTGGTGCTGTTGGTGGCCAAGGCGATATAGGTAATACTGGGCCAATTGGTGATGTTGGTGCAAGTCCAATTGGTGCAAAAGGTATTGTAGGTAATATTGGTGCTCAAGGTGATATTGGTAATACTGGTTCGAAAGGTGCTGGTGGAGATATTGGTCAAAAAGGTATAATAGGTCCACAAGGAACTGCTCCAGTTGGAGACCAAGGTGCTGGTGGCTCAAAAGGTGCTGGTGGTGATTTAGGTAATAAAGGTACTGTTGGTGCAACTGGTGCAACAGGAGATCAAGGCCCCAAAGGTGGCGTTGGTAATAGTCCAAAGGGTGGAACAGGTGGCCAGGGAGTTACTGGTGATACTGGCCCTCAAGGTGCAATAGGTGATACTGGTTCGAAAGGTGCTGGTGGAGATATTGGTCAAAAAGGTATTATTGGTGCTGTGGGGACTAGTCCAACAGGTGATACTGGTGCAAAAGGTGCTGGTGGAGATGTAGGTAATAGTCCAATTGGTGGCCAAGGTGATCAAGGTGCTGTAGGTGGCGGTGGTGACCAGGGTATTATTGGTGACCAGGGTACAAAAGGTGCTGGTGGTGATCAAGGTGCTCAAGGTGCTGTAGGTGGCGGCGGAGATCAAGGCGGAACCGGTCCTATAGGTCCAAAAGGTGCTGGTGGTGATGTAGGTGCTCAAGGTGCTACAGGAGGCGGTGGAGATCAAGGAGGCATAGGTGCAACCGGAGATCAAGGTTCTAAAGGTGCTGGTGGTGATTTAGGTAATAAAGGTATAGCAGGTAATGCTCCTTATGGTGCTATGGGTGCTAAAGGTTATGTTGGTCTAAGCCCAGGTGGAGATACAGGTGTTATTGGAAACCAAGGTGCTACTGGAGCAACAGGTCCAACAGGTCCTTCTGGTCCCGGTGGTGTTCAAGGTCCACAAGGTGGCCAAGGTGCTAAAGGTGCTACTGGCCCTCAAGGTGGTACTGGTCCAAAAGGTGCTGTTGGTAATACAGGTCCACAAGGTGCTACAGGTGATCAAGGTCCTACCGGACCAAAAGGTATTACAGGTGATAAAGGCCCACAAGGTCCAAAAGGTGGATCTGGCCCACAAGGTCCAAAAGGTGGCGTTGGTGCTAAAGGCCCACAAGGTCCAAAAGGTGCCGGAGGTTCACAAGGTCCTCAAGGTGCTGCAGGCCCTGCTGGTAGTACTGGTTCAGCTGGACCTAAAGGAGATGCAGGTGATAGAGGTGCTGCAGGTGCTCAAGGCCCTGCTGGATCTGTATGTTCATGTATGGATTACACGTTAAACAGAAGTGGATGTTATGGGAATGTTTATTTTACAGACTGTAACGGAAATAATCAACAACAATCTGGATATGGATACTACAACACAAATATTTGTGCATGTTCAATTAATTATGTCACAGGTTGTGTTAGTGTTGAAGGTCCTTATTACGGGATGTGTTACATGGGATATTATTAAAATTAATATAAAATAAAAATAAAAATATAAAATGGCAGGTATAGAGAATTGGAATTACGATCCTGGATTTAGTTTAAAGAACGACGGTTCTGGTGGATGGGCGTACGCGGTTGATATTAAACCAGCGGCACAATACCTTTTATCTAAAGAGATTAATTTACCAGTTGGTTCTGCTACTGAAAAAATTAGAACTTTAGAAACCTATTATTTCTATATGAACGAATTAGGTCAGCAATTTGGATGGGATAGACCTGAAGAATTTGGTGGAGTACAACCTAAAAGAATTGGTTTGATTGCACAAGAATTAGCTGCAGTAGAACCAAGTCTTGTAAGGATTATGGACTGGCTAGGTGAAGATGAGGATTATTATTGGATAGACTATGAAGCTCTTTCAGTTTTATGTTTAGATGCACTTAATGAATTAAATGCTAGAGCAGAAGCTGTTAAAGCACAATTAGGCATGCCAGCAGAGACTTATCCAACACCAGTGGCTACTACTACAGTGTCAGAGGTACTTCCAACTAATTATCAGTTGTCAGTTACTCCTGCAATATCACCTGAAGGTACTAGCTCAACATGGACCCTAACTGCAGATAACGTACCTGATGGAACTATAGTTTCGTTCTACCTTCTTGGTACTGCTAATATATGGGATGTAACGGCAGATGAAAGTGCAGGGTTAGTTGCTAACTCTTGGCAAGATATTTTAGATGTTCGCGCTCAAGCTGAAGCAGATGGTTACGTAGGTTTAGCTGATTATGAACCATCAACGATGGGTTGGGCTTTTGGTAAATTTGTATTTACAAACGGACAAGCTCAAGTTACATTGAACTACGTCTTAGATACTGAGAAGGAGGAAGATGAAACTATTATCATGACATTAAATAATATTGATAGTAATAATAAGGGCGTACCTGTATTAACTGCTACAGCTACTTTAACTGATGTTTAATAAGGTTGATAAATAAACTGTAAACTTTTTTACTTTTTATTGTATAACTATTAAACATTATTTCATGACTTACAGTTTTAATCAACCAACAAACGATCCACAACAATGGTATTGGTTTAAAGAAGGTTTAACTAAGGAAGAGGTTAGTAAAATTATTAAATTAGCTAGTGAACTTCCGGTAGAACGAGCAACTACAATAGGCTCAGATGGCGAAGCTATTGAGGGTAACGATCCTGAAGGAGTTCGTTCCTCAATGGTAAAATGGGTTCCACAGAATAGAGATTGGGATTGGCTGTATAAAAGATTAATTGGTTTTGCTGAAGAATCAAATAATAATCTATGGCAATTCGATCTACACTCTGCTCCAGAACAAATTCAATACACAGAATATTATGCTCATGAAAATGGGCACTACGACTGGCACCAAGATATAGGTCCTGGTGAATTACCCTCTAGAAGAAAAGTTTCTATTACAATTCAATTATCAGATTCAGACGAATATGAAGGTGGTGAATTACAAATTACTTCCGGTGGTGATACTTCAAATGATTGGGGAGCAACAACCTGCCCGAGAGGTAGAGGAGTCGCAGTTCTTTTTCCAAGTTATATGATGCATAGAGTATCTCCTGTCACCAAGGGTACTAGAAGATCTTTAGTTTTATGGGTTGGTGGCTCACATTACAAATAATATGAGAATACTATTTTGGACAGGTTACCGATTTGAAACATTTAATGGTAATACAACTACCGGTTTAGGCGGAACAGAAACAGCAGTAATAGAGATAAGTAAACGATTATCAAATTTTGGCCATGAAGTACATGTAGCCGGAGAGGTTGAAAGTTCACATGGTGAAAAGATTAATGGAGTTACTTGGCATGGCCTAGGTGAATTTGAATTTAATTTTTTACATAGACCTAGTGATTACTTTGATATAGTAATAGGTGTAAACTATATAAACTTTTTAAACTACTTAGAAGATGCTGATCTAAATCCAAAATATAAATGGATTTGGATGCACAACACTGAATATGAACCATGGTATAAAGGTAGACCAATAGAAGATCTTGAAGAGTTTGAACATTTAACCGAAATACAATGTATTACAACTCCATCAGAGTGGGCATCTAACCATATTGTAGAAAATATAATTCAAAATAAATATCCTAATTTAATTACTGACCAAGTTGCAAATGCAGCTAGACTAGATAATTCAACATGGCGAGGTGGACTTATGTCTATTCCTAATGGAATTAATAAAGAAGATTTCTACGATGCGCCTACTGTTAAAGATCCAAATAAATTTATATGGGCATCTGCTGTAGATAGAGGTTTAGTAGCTTTATTAGATAATTGGTATAAAATTAAAAAGGTAATGCCTAATGCAACCTTAGATGTTTACTATCCAAAATATTCTGATCCAAATGAAACTGGACAGGAAAGTTGGTATAATATCGATGGTGTAGTAGATAGATTAAATGATTTAAAGGACGAGGGAGTCACCGACATGGGCTCAGTCTCTAAACAAGAATTATATTCTGCTGCTCAAAAAGCTACATATTGGTTATATCTTTCTGATTATGAAGAAACATTTTGTATAACCGCATTGGAAATGCAAATGAATGGTGTATTATGTATAGTTTCAGATAAAGCGGCTTTACCATCAGTTGTTAAAGATGGGGTAATTATGCCATTTAGTGATTATGATACGATGTTTAATCTTGCCGCTAAGATTTTATTAGATATAGATATAGAATTAAAAAATAAAGCATTACGTAATGCTGAACATTCCGCAGGGTATTTTACATGGGATGCAGCAGGAGAAGCATGGCATTCACATATAACAAATAATGCAGAGCAGTATTTTAAAATAAAACATAAGTTATTAGAAAAGAATGTGAGGCCTGTAACAAATTCAATGGGTTTGCAGGGAGATTGGAAAGAAGAAAGACCTGGTATATGGCGAAATGGACCTGATACATGGCTTAGGAAACCTAATGAAAATAATGAATATCTTTTAGTAGGCTGGAGGATGGTTGGTTCGGAATTATCTAAAGAGTTAATTAGAGAAAACTTTCCAGAAACAGTTGACTTAACGAAATGGTGTAAGAGTCATGTTCCATTAGAAGATAAAGTTATTGATGAGTTTATTGATGTAAATAAAACTAAAGTATTTTTAGTTATATCTGACCCTAGAGAAGTTGCTATGAATATTTTAAATTTTGATAATGGACTTCACATATATTCAAAAGATTACACAAATAATCCAGACGATATTAGAGCTGTAGAACTCATGAATGAAACGGCAGATAAACAAATAGAATTAATAGAATCATATACAAAACAATTTGGAGATAACTGTATTGTATTAAGATATGAAGATGTACTTTGGAACCAAGGTAAATTTTTAAGTGAAGTTTCTGAGTTTTTAGAGTTAGAACCACTTGGTATAGATGATTCTAGAAAATATAAATGGTCTATTCATAAAAATGTGGGTAATTTCCACACATTCTTTAGTGAAGAAGTTTTAAGGGCACACTATGAACAATATAAACCATTTTATGATACGTGGAAATATGATTATGGTGGGTTCCAATGGTTAAAATACCACTGGCATACTCAATATAATACTCTTGACAGACATATAAATGATGACTATAAAAAGATGCTCGAAAGAAACGGCATCACAGAAGATAACCCTAGAACTGATGGCATAGATGAATTCTAAAAAGAATGTTATAGTAGTTTCTGCAAGAAGAGGAGGTACTCACTTATTAGTAGATCTAATAGTAAATAATTTTGGATATGAAAGTATCGATAAAAATTATCTTGATTATACTAAGTTTGAATGGCCAGGACTTAACGGTTTATATGGGTGGATGAATGAAGGTAATAAAGTAACATGGACACATTCTCATAACTATAGAAATTTTTACAAACACAACCATTCTGTAGATTTAGGTGACGAAGAAAAACTACAAAAAATATTTTCTGAGTCAAAAATAATCTTAATCTATAGAGATGTTAGAGATATAATAACATCATGTTACCACAGACCAAGATATAAATCTAAGTATAAAACATTTGATAACTTTTACAAGAACTTCGATTTCGATGGATATGAATTGACTGACCAGAAATACGATAATATGTTTGAGTTATTACTTCAGTATTATAAGAATTGGTTTTCTGTTTACATG
>VMHT01070888.1_pt1 | contig 16700 bp, 15 predicted proteins | sample 4693611 | NCBI WGS metagenome assembly VMHT01 (sample SAMN12280063, study PRJNA550983) | marine metagenome | isolation source: seawater sampled from same location over 5 years 0.02-0.2 micron viral filtrate | place: USA: collected off the coast of southern California halfway between the port... ... | reverse complement strand
TAATAACCTTCGGCAATCATGCTCATTTCCATTTGAGCGCTCTTTACGGTGTAGCCTTTCCCAATCATATTCCCGAACATACGGTTACGGCTAAATACGGAATATCCTGTTACAAGAAGATCTCCCAGGTAAGCAGAATCGTTTATGTTACGCTTCATACTATGTACTTTCTTAATAAAACGTTTCATCTCTTTTATGGCATTACTCATCAATACACTCTGGAAGTTGTCTCCATAGCCCAATCCGTGCGCTATACCGGCGGCAATGGCGTAGATATTCTTCAGCATTGCTGCATATTCGGTTCCGGTTACATCATCGCTTAATTTGCACTTAATGTATTCGCTGCTTAGATTATCGGCCAGGATCTTTGCCTTTTTCTCATCGGTACAGGCAATGGTAAGATAAGAAAGCCTTTCCAGGGCTACTTCTTCGGCGTGACAAGGCCCTGTGATTACCCCAATATTATCGGCCGGCACGTGATGATATTCTTCAAAATGCTCACCTACAATCAGGCTGCTTTCAGGAACAATTCCTTTAATAGCCGAAAAAATGATCTTATCCTCCAGGGAAACCGTTAAAGCATCTAACTCTCGCTTTACAAATGCCGATGGAATAGCGAAAATAAGAAAGTCTGCTGCAGCTACTGTTTTATTGATATCACTGCTCAGTTCTAACTGGTTAATATCAAACTCAACCGAGCTAAGGTAATTTGGGTTATGTTCCTGTTTTCTAATATGCTCAATGGCATAATTACTACGCATATACCAGTAAATGGTATCTACATTTTCACTCAGCATCTTTACAATCGCGGTAGCCCAGCTACCTCCGCCAATCACGGCAAACTTTGGAGATTTATCCATAGGTTGGTTTTCTGTAATTCAAAAATAAACAAATTTCTAAGTATATCTAAAGAGACAGGGTTTATAAACCTATTTCTTGCAGAATATCTAAGAAATACCGATAAAAATTTAACATATATAAATTATGTCTACGGCAATTCTAAAGGTTTTTGAGCGTTGTCTTATAGACGACGAGTCCTTCTTTTAAAAGAAGACGGATTTTCTTAGTTTTTTTGGTTGGTTATTTAGTTTGAAAACCGCAAACTCACAATTTAGTTGTGGTTTGCGGTTTTTGTTTTCTATACTTGTTCGTAAGAAAATCTAACAAAAATTTAGGCTTTCATATATGCGGAACACAAATATTCTTTCGTACTTTTCTTTTTACTAACTTAGTAATCAGACTTATGGGAATATTTTCATTCATAAAAGATGCCGGAGAGAAAATCTTTGGAAAAGAAAAGGAGAAAGAAGAAGAACATATAGAAATAACAGAAGCTAAAAAGGAAATAGTAAGAAAGGAGAATGCGAAAGCGGCAGAGAAACTTCTGGAAACGATAAAAGGCCTTGATTTAACCGTAGAAAATCCTGTAATTAATATTGAAGGAAATACCGCTACAGTTTATGGACTGGCAGATTCCCAGGCTATTCGTGAAAAAATAGTGCTTGTAATCGGTAATTCTGAAGGTATCGCGAAGGTAGACGACAGGTTAGCTGTAAAAATTGAAGCGCCCGAAGCTAGTTTTCATACCGTAGAACGAGGCGAAAATTTAAGTAAAATAGCAAAAGAACATTACGGTGATGCTAATAAATATACGATGATCTTTGAGGCTAATAAGCCAATGCTTAAAGATCCTAATAAGATATATCCAGGGCAGGTTTTACGAATTCCACGCCTGGAGCAGAAATAAAGATTAAAGACTGTTTAAAGTTTTTGAGGTTGTTACATTGAGGGCAGTCGACGTCCTATAGCTTGTAGTTCCACAATGAAAAAAGTAGGTTCAATCAGCTAACCCGAACAGCTAAAATGAGATTTTTAAACAGTCTTTTGTTTTTAAGCCTTAAAGGCTATTTAAAGAAATTCATCAGTTTAATATAATCCCAAACCGAATCTGGTAACATGGGTTTAATGAATTTCCCTTCCTTTACCGATTTTCTAATGAAAGTAGAAGAAATCTCTACTACCGGCGCTGCTACCCGTTTAATTTTAGGGTGATCTTTAAATTCATTTTCAACCTTTCCGCCAGAAATTCTAGGATACACATAAATTTCATGGTTTTCTAAGATCACCTCATAATTCTTCCATTTATGGAAAGTTTTCAGGTTGTCTTCTCCCATAATTGGGCAAAACTCGTTGGTGGGATATTTCTCCTGAAGGTGTGCCAGTGTGGTACTGGTATAATTGGGTTGTGGCAGGCTAAATTCAGCATTAGAAGGCTTTAAATGCTCATAACCTTCGCAGGCTTTATAGACCATCTCCAGGCGGTGATGATTTTCTAAAAGCGTATTTTTCTTTTTATGCGGATTATGGGGTGTGACCACCAGCCAAACCTCGTCTAAATCTGAAAATTCGGCCATGTGGTTGGCAATTATAAGGTGACCAATATGAATAGGATTGAAGGTCCCAAAAAATAAACCTACTTTCCTATTCATCCTTATCTTCATTTTTTACGCCTACATAACTTGCAACAAGATCGTAAGCTTCTTTAAGTGCTGTGCCTAAATGATGATTTTCTATGATAAAATCAAATTGCGGCGCCGTAGCCAATTCAATAGAGGCTTTAGCTACACGCATGCTTATTTTATCATCGGTTTCGGTTTTACGCTTTTTCAGTCTTATTTTTAATTCTTCGATGCTGGGTGGCTTTACAAAAACCGCGAGGGTTTTCTCTGGATAGATGTTTTTTATATCCAATCCGCCAACAACATCAATATCAAAAATCACGTTTTTACCTTCTGCCCAAATGCGTTCTACTTCGCTTTTTAAGGTGCCGTAAAAATTATCGCGGTATACCTCTTCCCATTCCAGGAATTCGTCGTTTTTAATCTTCTTTTTAAAGTCCTCTAAAGATAAAAAGTAATAATGCTGTCCGTCTTTTTCTTCGCCTCTTGGAGCACGCGAGGTGGCAGAGGTAGAAAATTCAAGGTTTAGCTCTTTATGTTTCAACAAATGTTGGACTATCGTAGTTTTTCCCGATCCTGAAGGTGCCGAGAAGACGATAAGTTTACCATCGCTCATTTAGAGTACGTTTAAAAGTTGTTCTTTAATCTTTTCAAGCTCATCTTTCATTTGCACCACCAATTGTTGCATTGGTGCATAGTTAGATTTGCTTCCAATCGTGTTGATCTCACGGCCCATTTCCTGAGAAATAAAACCAAGTTTTCTACCGTTAGAATCCGGTGAATTTATGTTTTCGTTAAAATAAGCAAGGTGGTTTTCTAACCTTACTTTTTCTTCGGTAATGTCAAATTTTTCAATGTAGTAAACCAATTCCTGTTCAAAACGGTTTTCATCTACATTCTCCTTAAGATCGGCAATTCCTTTTCTTAGACGTTCTTTTACAGCATCAACCCTTTCTGGATCAATTCTTAGAACTTCCTGTAACAAAGCTTCAATATTATTCACTCTAAGTTTCAGATCTTTTTCTAAAGCTTCGCCTTCGTCTTTTCTAAATTGATTGATCTCTTCCAAAGCTTCAATCACAGCATTTTCAATGGCTTTAAATTCAGATTCGTCTATTTCTTCACGCTCGGTGGTGACAGCATCTGGCATTCTTACCGCCATTTTCAGCAATTCGGTCTCATCGCCGTCAATAATACTTTTTAGTTGTTGCATATAATTTTTAACCACTCCCCTGTTTACAGAAGCCGTAGTTTCTTCGCCGGTTACCTCTACATAAAGGGAGAAGTCTACTTTTCCGCGAGTAAGTGATTTTGAAATTGTATTTCTTAGCTGAAGTTCTTTTTCGCGATACTGCGAAGGAATTCGGGCGTTTACATCAAGGTTTTTGCTATTTAGCGACTTGATTTCAACGGTTACTTTTTTGGATGGGAGCTGCGTTATGCTTTTCCCAAAACCTGTCATTGACTGAATCATGAGTGATTTTTAAGCTTGTGCAAAGATAATCAATTCTATAGCAGGGCAAAGCCGGGAAAAGGGTATTTTGCAGATTCTGAAGTTATTGATTTTGAAAATTGCCTTTTGTCACGGGCTTATGCTGGTTTAACCTGCGTGATAAATTCCAGGGCTCTTTCTTCGTGGTAATAGGCTTTATTATGCTGAATATAACCTACGTGCCCACCGTGTTTTGGAATTTCTAAATGAAGAAATTCTGAATTTTTTGCCACTTCTATGGGATATGAATTTGGCGAAAGAAAAGTATCATTTTGTGCATTGAGCAAAAGCGTGGGAACTTTAATATGAGGTAGAAAACCTATACAGCTGCATTTTTTATAATAATCTGAAGCATCTTTAAAGCCGTGCGCTCTGCTAGTGTAAAGCTCGTCTATGGAAAGAAGCGAATTACATTGTGTGATTTCTTCTTTGCTAATTTTTTCAGGAAAATGGGTTTGCCTAAGCTGCAATTCCTTTTTTAAATTTTTTAAAAAGCGTTTCGAATATAGAAAGTTATGTGTTTTGTTAAGTTCTTCCAGGGAGGCACCAAGATCACAGGGCGTAGAAACTGCGACTGCCGATTTAATTTCTGATGGAATATCTTTTTGCTCGCCTAAATATTTTAGCAGTAAATTGCCTCCAAGACTGAAGCCAATCAAACCAATTTCTTTATACTGATTTTCCTGCTGTAAATGTTTAATTACCGCTTGTAGATCTTCGGTAGCACCGCCGTGGTAACTGCGATAAAGCCGGTTCATTTCTCCGCTGCAACTTCTAAAATTCATAGAAGCCACATCCCAGCCATTATGCTGAAATTGTTTTGCCATTCCCAACATATAAGGTCGGTTTGCATTGCCCGCAAGACCGTGAAGCAGGATAATGATTTTATCATTTTTTGGAGAATAAAAACCACGTTCTAAATCTAAGAAATCACCATCGCTTAATTCTATACGATCTGTAGTGTGAAAACTAAAGTCTACTTTTCGCAACGTTGCGGCATAAATGCTGGATACGTGAGGATTTCTAAAAATCCCGGGAGCTTTATATTCGGTTTTGAGTATAGGCATAGCGGGCAAAGTTAAGTAGTATTATGCTAAGTGAATAATCTTGTTGATAATTCTGTGAGATATTAAATCTGTTACAAATTGGCTTTGAACGAATTTGCTTCCAAAGACCGCGTTAAACCTTAATTTGGTCTCTTAAAATTTTAAAATAATTATGCGTGCATAATATTTATGCTTAGTTTTATTAAAAAATAAGAAGAAAATGTATACCAAAGAATTTGAAATACGCTGGAGTGATATAGATGCAAATAGACATTTGGCGAATACGGCTTATGTGAATTTTATGAGCCATACCAGGATGGCTTTCTTAATGGAAAACGGTTTTGGCCAGGAAGATCTTGCCAGAGAAAATATTGGGCCGGTGGTCTTTTATGAACATATCTATTATTTTAAAGAAGTTTTTGCCGGTAAACCTATAAAGGTGACATTACAATTAAAAGGACTTGCCGAAGACGGCATGTACTTTGAATTTTTGCATAATTTTTATGATGAAAATGGTCAAAATTTTGCCAGCTGTGAGATGATGGGTGCCTGGATAGATCTAAAAGAAAGAAAACTCACAAAACTTCCAAAAGCACTGCGCGATAATTTAGACAGCTTGAGCCATACCGATGATTTTAAAATTTTAACCAAAGAAGATACCCGGAAGTTTGGAAAAAAACCACAACATTTAAATCCGGAAAAAATAGGATTTTAATGCTTCCTTCTTTAGAAATACTTAAATTTCCATATCAAAAAACATAGTTTTTACATAAAATCAGAAAAAGAACAAACCCGGGAGATCCTTAAATTTTCCGGGATTGCTTTTTTAGTATTTCTAGCTTTTGTATTAGCCGGTTTATTCTTTGAATGGTATTATTTACCGCTGTTTATAGCTCCCGTAATTCTTACAGTCCTGGCACCTTTTATTGATATGCCTCAAGGTCGAAAAAAAGGAAACCTGATCTATTACACTCCACTTTTTATCACTGAAAAAGAGAAAGATGGAAGAATAATAATTCACGGGGGAACTTTGTTTGACTATTACTACATGATTGATAGAAATTGGAAGGGAAAGCAACGTATAAGATTTATTCTAAGTCAGTATATCTCAGGATTGGTGAAGCTTAGTGAATCCTTCAGTGAAAAAGAGGCAGAAAAAATCACCCTGGAAGGTACAAGTTATATCCTTAACGACAGGACTGCAGAAAAACTAGGCTTCAGTAGAAAAGAACCAATTTATTACAACGATTTATTCTTACTTATAATTATCTGCAAATATTTCTTGCCAATTCAATAGCGAAAGGGAAAATAAGTTTTCCGGCTATAGGCAGGGTTAGCACTTTTACGGCGCCACTTTCAGTAATAAAAGCCAACAAAAATTACCTATATAAACTAGCGGAAAAACTGGAAGATTAAAACCTAGGCCCGAACTTCGGTTTTCTTTTTCGTCACCATATAAACGCCTACGAATACCAAAATTGCCGCTACTGCTTTTACCATATTAAGCTCATCGGCACCGGTCAAAATCGCATACGTAATCGCGATTAGTGGTTGGAGATAAATAAATACACTTATGGTGGATGCCGAAAGTTGTTTTAAAGCATAAATATTAAGTAAATAAGTAGAAAAAGTGGTTCCTGCTACCACAAAAGCCATCTTCCAAATAGCATCAAACGGCAAACTTGTCCAGTTTACTTCGGTGAATTCACTAATGGTGATGGGGAAATTGATAAGAACTCCTATAAAAAATAACCATTTCATTAAAGTAAGCGCATGATATTTTTTGGTAAGTGGTTTTACTAAAATGAGGTAAAGTCCGTAGCTAAAAGCGTTTACTATAAAAAGAATATTTCCTAAAGGAATGTTTGGGGCATTGCCGGTACTATCGGTACTAAAAAGCACCAATACCAAAGCCCCCGCTAAACCAACAATTATTCCAAGGGTTTTGAGTAAAGTTATGCGCTCCTTTATTAGAATAGAAGCCAGGATAAGCACCATAACCGGTGAAAGCGTAACAATTACCGAACTGTTGATTGGAGTAGAGAGGCTTAAACCTTTAAAGAAAAACAACATATTAATTGCCATTCCAAATATCGCACAGCCTAAAATTCTTGGCCAGTCAGAAGTAGCGATCTTTTCTTTGGGCCCTAACCAGCTAATTCCCCAAAATAGTACAGCTGCACCAACAACTCTTAAAAAGATAAATCCAAAAGGTTCAATATAAGTAGGCATCACGCCCTTGGCAATCGTGTGGTTGAGTCCGTAGATCGCACTTGCGCCAATGGCTGCGAAAATTGCCAAAATACGTTGGTTATCCATGCACGGCTGCTTTGGCCGCCGCGACGGTTTTCTTAGAATTTCCTATAAAAATTTCATCATTATTGATAATCACTGGCCTTTTTAGAAATGTATAGTGATCCGGAATAAGCTCTTTATAATCAGCTTCAGAAAGCTCTTTTTTATTCAATTCCCTTTCGCGATAGAGACGTGCTCTTCGACTAAATAAAGCTTCATAACTTCCTGCAAGCGCTTCCATCTCTTCCAGTTGCTCTTTGGTGATTTCTTCCTCTTTGATATCCTGAATCTCAAAAGAATCAGGCAAATTCAGTTCCTTTAAAATCTTTTGGCAGGTGTTGCAGCTAGAGAGGTGATAAACTTTTTTCATGGTGGTTTAGTTTAGTAAATAAGCCATTGTGCTACTTTGTTCTTCGGAATAGATAATTTCAATTCTCCTTCCGCATAACTGGCAGCTTCATAACGATTATAGACCAGAATCACCCGATTTTTGGTAACGGCTATATTTTCCGGAAGCGCAAATTTATCATTTTCAAAGAAAAATCCTTTGGCATTGATGTTTTCTCCTTCCGGAATTTTATATTTTTTTCTGAATTCTTTTTCTGCAAAATCTTTAAAAGGCTCGAGGTCTGAAAATAAATCGTCTTTTTCCAGCAATTCACCTGAAGTAACATCAAAATTAGCAAAACGTTTAGCACCGTAACCGTGAGCGCCGCCGGTAAAAATATAGAAATCGGTCTCTAATACCAGTAAATTTTTTGTCTGACTTAAAACCGATTGTGAAATTTCAATTTCGTAGCCGGCTTCGGAACTTGGGAAATCATTTTTAAAATTCTGGTAATCAGTAATAAATTCTTCTATCGCTGCTTTTATATTCTCGGCATTGGTGTCTTCTTCGGTATTATTGAATATTATAGTAAGAATTTTTTCGTTGTATTGATTCATAGCCCGTGCAGCTTCACGATCTTCCCTAAACTTTAAATAATTCACTCTAATTTTAGGGCAATTTCCGGTTTTACAGGCCTCAAAATCTTTAGGTAAGAGACCTTCGTCGTAAAAGCTTAAGGCTTCGGTATCACCCTTAACCTGTTTTACCCGCGAATCAGTTTTTTCGTCGCGACAGGAGGTGAATAAGAGAAAAATCGCTATAATGGGAAATAATTTTTGATACATATAGGAGGCTGTTAAATACTTGAATAAAGATAAACCTATTTTGCTTAAACACAATGAGCCTGCTACATTTGCTATAAACCGAAGACTTATGAAATTTAATACCAAAACAATACATGGAGGCCAGGAAAATATAGATCCGGCATTTGGATCTGTAATGCCGCCAATCTATCAAACCACTACCTATTCGCAAAGTACGCCCGGTGGTCACAGAGGATATGAATATTCGCGAAGTGCAAATCCTACAAGAACCGCCCTCGAGAAGTCTTTGGCAAGTATTGAGAATGGTAAATTTGGTATTGCATTTGGTTCTGGCCTTGCAGCAATAGATGCTGTTTTAAAGCTTTTTAAGCCCGGGGATGAAATTATTACTACCAACGATCTTTACGGCGGTTCTTATCGTTTGTTTACTTCCATTTTTGAAAAAATGGGGATTAAATTTCATTTTATCGTGATGGGTGAAGCTAGCAATATTGAGAAATACATCAACGAAAATACTAAACTGCTTTGGGTTGAAACGCCCACTAACCCGATGATGAATATTATTGATATTCAAGCGGTTTCTAAAATCGCGAAAGCAAATAATTTGTTGCTGGCGGTAGATAACACTTTCGCTACTCCATACTTACAACAACCTCTAGGCCTGGGAGCCGATATTGTAATGCACAGCGCTACAAAATATTTAGGCGGCCATAGCGATGTGGTAATGGGTAGCCTGGTGGTGAAAGATGAAGACTTAGCTGAAAAACTTTATTTTATTCAAAAAGCGAGCGGTGCTATTTGCGGACCGCAGGATAGCTTTTTGGTTTTACGCGGAATAAAAACGCTGCATCTTAGAATTCAACGTCACTGTGAAAATGGAGAGACAGTAGCGAAATTTTTAAGATCACACCCAAAAATAGGAAAGGTCTATTGGCCCGGATTTGAAGATCATCCCAACCATGATATCGCGAAAAAACAAATGAAAGGTTTTGGCGGGATGATCTCTTTTACCACTAAAGAAAATACCCTGGAAAGTGCTACAAAGATTGTAGAAAAATTAAAAGTATTCACTTTGGCAGAATCGCTTGGCGGCGTAGAATCCCTGGCCGGACATCCTGCAAGTATGACTCATGCTTCTATCCCGAAAGAAGAAAGAGAAAAAACCGGAGTGGTAGATTCTCTTATTAGGTTAAGTGTAGGAATTGAAGATGAAGAAGATCTAATAAACGACCTGAAGCAAGCTTTAGGATAGTTTGGTTTTTAGCGGATATACTTAATTAGAGGTCTCAAAATTGAAGAGGTTCGTCATTACGATACCGGTTTTTAGTGGGAGAAGTAGTCTTTCGATTTGTAGTAAAAGATATATAGATTACTTCACTCCTTTCGTAATGACGTTTCTTTCAAACAATTTAGCCAAAAAAGGAACCGTCATTCTGAATTTATTTCAGAATCAAACATGTTAGAATCCCCAAGTTCATTCGGGATAAAGTCTGAAACAATACCGACGCTTCAGGACAGCTTGACGAAACTAAATAAGGATTTCTAATTATTATCAATTAGAATAAGTTTACTGGGAATTTACTAAATCACTTTCTTTAAAACCCAAATCAATCTTTTTACCTCATCCAGGGAGTTATAGTGAACCAGGCTAACTCTTACCACGCCGTTTTTTTCTTTTAAACCGGCGTCTTCAATTAGTTTTTTGGCGTAAAAATCTCCAAACCGAATCCCGATACGATAATCATCTACTTTTTCAACAATTTCATCACTTTTCATCTTACTGTGTACGAATGAAATTGTGGGTACTCTTTTTTCCCTATCGGCAGTATCTTTACCAATAATTTTAATGTCTGGATGTTCAGCTAAATAATTAATCAGGGGTTTGCTAATTCGTTCTTCATGGCGCCCTATGTGTTCAAAGATCTTATCCATTTTTTGCTGAAAATCGATCTTTTTCTCCCTGGGAAATTCGTGCTTAAATAGCTGTTCAAAATATTCTGTAATTCCCAGTAAGCTATAAGTGAGTTCAAAGTTGAGATTTCCGGGCTGAAATTTATAGGGAACATCTTTTTTGGTGAAAAAATAATGGTTTATGCCATCCATTTTGTACAACTGATTGTACTTTCCGTACATTACTGCTAAATGCGGGCCATAGGTCTTGTACCAGCTAAATACATAAAAATCTACATCCAGTTTTCTAACATCTACACGTCTATGAGGTGCATAAGCCACGCCATCTACACAAATAAGCGCGCCAGCTTTATGAACGGTTTTTGCAATTTCTTTAATTGGATTTATACTTCCTAAAATATTAGAAGCGTGGGTTACGGCTACTAACTTAGTGCGCTTGGTCAGCAACTTGTTGAGGTCGTTTATTTCCAATTCAAGGCTTTCAGGATTTGCCTTCCAGATTTTTACTTTTATTCCTTTTTCCTTTAAATCTGTCCAGGGAGAAACATTTGCCTCGTGATCTGTATTGGTCACAATTACCTCATCACCTTCCTGCCATTGTTTGCTAATACAAATACTTAAAATTCGTAAAAGCATAGAAGAAGAAGGTCCAATCACCACTTCTTCTGGCCTGCCCGCATTTATGTATTTACTTACCTGTTTGGTGGCGTAGGTGAGTTTTTCCCCGGCTTCACGGGAAACTTTATAAGAAGCACCCAGCTGAACATTATGATGTAATAAATACCCGCTGATGCGTTCTGCTACTTTTTTTAAAGTTTGTGAACCGCCTGCGTTATCCATAAAAGTGAATTCCCTTTCCAGTGCCGGAAATTGGTTTCTTACAAATTCAATATCCATTAGTCTAAAAGGCTTTCGTTGAACAATTCAAGAATTCTTCTATATTCATCGGTCCAACTGCTGGGTTCTACAAAGCCGTGATCTTCTACGGGATAAATTGCCATTTCCCAGTCTTCTTTGCCTAGTTCGATTAGACGTTGTGAAAGTCTTACTACATCCTGAAAATGAACATTAACATCTACCATTCCGTGGGCAATCAGTAAATCACCTTCAAGGCCTTCAGCAAAATAAATGGGAGAAGATCTTCTGTAAGCAATAGGATCGGCTGCCGGTTCGTTTAAAATGTTAGAAGTGTAGCCGTGATTATAATGTGCCCAATCGGTTACCGATCTTAGTGCTGCACCGGCTTTAAAAGTTTCAGGCTCTGTGAACATTCCCATTAAGGTGATAAAACCGCCATAACTTCCTCCATAAATTCCGACTTTTTCAGGGTTTATTCCATGATTTTCTATTAAATATTCCACGCCGTCAACCTGGTCAGAGAGGTCTTTTCCACCCATATGGCGGTAGATTCCTGTTCTCCAATCGCGACCATAACCTGCACTTCCGCGGTAATCGATATCTATTACGGTGTAGCCAAGATCGGTTAATAAATTATGGAACATATATTCTCTAAAATAACTGCTCCACCATTTGTGCGCATTTTGCAGGTATCCTGCACCGTGTACAAAAACTACTGCAGCATTGTTTTTTACATCTGCTTCCGGTTTATATAACCTGGCGGGAACCATAGCGCCATCTTCGGCTTCAAATTCTATTAATTCGGGTTCTCTCCATTCGTAGTTACTAAATGCTTCAGATTGTCCTTCGGTTAATTGTTTGGCTTCCGCATTTGCTTTCGTTTTCTTTAAATATAATTCCCAGGGTTTATTGCTATAGGAATGTAAAATGGCCATGTTTTTTTCATCGGGAGAAAGGTAAACATTATTATTACCCTCCATTTGAGTGAGTTTTTCCATCTTACCGCCCATAACCGGCATTTTATAAAAATGACGTTCGCCGGGTCCAACTTCGGAAGTCGTTAAAAACCAATGTTTTTTATTGTTTGAAAGTTCTGGATCAAAAACTTCAAAATCGCCGTCGGTTAGCGCTTTTTTATTACCAGAAGAAACATCTAACAGGTAAAGATGGGAATATCCTGTTTCTTCACTTTGAAAGTAAATATGTTTATTATCTGGTAACCAGCCCATGTCTTCACCACCATAAAAAGTATAGCCAATTCCCGGCCCGGCAATCCAGGCCTCGTCACGCTGGCGGTCTAAAATATTTAAATCGCCGGTTTCCAGGTTAATTTTAGCGATCCAGCGATCTTTATTGTCTTTAGAACGAATGTTAACCACGGCGTGTTCCCCATTTTCTGAAAAATAAACGGTAGTGGGAACTACTTCTCTTTCGGTTTCTTTCCATTCTTTATCTGGATAATCTTTTACGTAATCGGGTAGATCAGTAATTCCGGGTAATTCATCTGTCTTTATGTTATAAACCGTGTCTTTTTGAAAGTTATAAATAGCAAGTTCAACTTTAGTTTGATTTTCCCCAACTTTACTGCGGGCAGGGAGATTTACAGTGTAACCCGATTCATCTACATAATTTGGGACATTGGTGTTTTCTCCATTTTCGCGGGTAATGAGTTTAAAAGTTGCGAATTTTGCGTTTGGCGAAACCTGTAAACTGCTAAGATTGCGATCTTCCAGATAAAATGTAAAGGTCTCTTCTTCTGCCGTGGCCTCACGATAAGCTGCTTCATTTTCCTCTTCGGTTTTTCGCTGATTTACAACTTCCAGGAGTTCAAGATTTTCATCCCTTACCCAGGCATCTTTATCTGAAATTTTCTCTTCTTTCTCTTCTTTTGCTTTACCGCTTTTAATATTAGTAAGCTGTTTAATGCTACCCGCTTTTCTATTGTAAATAAAGGCATTGTCGCCCAGGGTGAAGCTAATTTTATTCTCATCTGCCATGAATTCGGCATTCGAGATACTTTCAGAAAGATCTAATAGCTGGGTAGTTTCACCAGATTTCACATCATAAATAACCAGGTTTCCCTTTTTGCTGAATATTTTTTTACTTCTATCTTTATTAAGATCGCCATACCTGGAGATTAGCTTTCGTTCTTCTTCAAGGCTTACCTTGCTTATTTTTGAAGTATTGCTCAAGTCAATTTTATAAAGCGAATCTTTAGTATTTTTCTCGGGATTATAGTCAAAATAGATGGTTTCACTATCTGCACTCCACTTTACGTTAGAAGGGAAGGTACCCATCCAATTAGGATCTTGCATAATTTTTTCTACGGAAAGCTCGCTTGTTTGCGAGATACCGATAAAACTGAAACCTACTAATGTTAAAAAGAGAAAATGAAATTTAAATTTGAGGGGGTTGGGTAGATGTTTTTTCATCGATTTAAGGAATTGTCGTTTTAATTTTTAAAAGCACAGCCAATATAGTTAAAATGCTAAAAACAGTAAAGCATTCATCTGAAGTTGAAAAAATATAAATGATATCTTTAGGCTCAATTCTTAACATATTAATCAAAATAGAATGAAGAAAAACTTACGTTCACTTTTTAGTTTATTCCTTGTGGCCGGTGCATTACAGGTGCAGGCGCAAGAAGAAATGGTAGACAAAATTGTAAAGGAAGCCAATGAAAATTCGAAATTAGAAGAACTTGCCCACGAAATGGTAGATGTGGTTGGACCACGATTGGTGGGCACCCCGCAAATGAAAAACGCACACGATTGGGCGGTGAAAAAATATGATACCTGGGGAATTTCAGCCGAAAATCAGGAATATGGAACCTGGCGAGGCTGGGAGCGAGGAATTACCCACATAGATCTTGTTGAGCCAAGAGTGAGAACCTTAAGTGGGAGGCAATTGGCCTGGAGCCCTTCTACAGGAAAAAAAGGAGTGACTGCCGAGGTGGTGGTTTTACCGGAAGCTTCAGACTCTACTGCGTTTGCCGAAATGCTTTCTTCGGTTAAAGGGAAATTCGTGATGATATCGGTAAACGAACCTACAGGGAGGCCTCCATATAACTGGGAAGAATGGGCTACTGAAAAATCCTTGAAAAAGATGCAGGAAAGCATAAAGGAAACCGATTCTCTTTGGAGAAATCGAATCCAAAACACTGGTTATGGTTATCGTGAATTGCCAAAAGCTTTAGAAGAAGCCGGTGCAGCAGGTATTGTGACTTCTAACTGGTCTCACGGGTTTGGTGCGAATAAGGTTTTTGGTGCTTATACCGATGATATTCCCACTATAGATCTAGCTCTTGAAGATTATGGTTTGCTTTATCGTTTAGCCGAAAATAATAACGCTCCGAAAATAAAAGTAGTTGCTCAATCTAAAGATCTGGGTGAAGTGCCAACCTTTAATACCATAGCCAGAATTGAAGGTAGCGAAAAGCCTGAGGAATATGTTATTCTTTCTGCGCATTTTGATTCCTGGGATGGTGGAACCGGCGCAACCGATAATGCCACCGGAACTATGGTGATGATGGAAACGATGCGAATCCTTAAAAAACTGTATCCAAACCCTAAACGAACTATTATTGCTGGGCATTGGGGTAGTGAAGAGCAGGGACTTAATGGTTCTCGTGCTTTTGTAAAGGACAACCCGGAAATTGTAGCCAATGTTCAGGCCCTATTTAACCAGGATAACGGAACCGGAAGAGTGAAAAATATTAGCGGGCAGGGATTTTTGCACGCCTATGATTATATTGGAAGTTGGTTAGAACCTGTTCCACAGGAAATAAAAGGTGAGATTGAAACTTCTTTCCCTGGAACTCCTTCCAGCGGCGGAACTGATCATGCTTCTTTTGTGGCCGCCGGAGCGCCTGCATTTATGTTAAGATCTTTAAACTGGTCTTACTGGGACTATACCTGGCATACCAATTTAGATACCTATGATAAGATTGTTTTTGATGATGTTCGCAGTAATGTGATCTTAACCGCAATTATGACCTATATGGCGAGCGAGGATCCTGAAACTACCTCAAGAGAAAGAGCTGTTTTACCAATTAACAGAAGAACAGGCGAACAAATGACCTGGCCTGAACCAAGAGACGCCGAGAGAAAAGGCGGATTAGATTAAGGGCTTTCTAAAGTAAAAGTAAACGTCATTGCGAGGGCCGAAGCAATCTGGAAATTAATGGCAGATTACTTCACTCCGTTCGTAATGACGTTTTAATTTATAGAAATCTTAGAGATTTAACCTTTCAAATCTCCTCCTACAGGAATGCTGCAATCGTGATAAGGCTCACCGTGTGGAGGATTTTTAGTAGGCTTATCCTGTCTTATCCTAATAGGGGAAGAGGTCATTTCCTGTTGGGTATCAGTGCTGTTAGCATCAGTTAAAGAAGCGCCAACCGGCATATCGCAACGGTGACCGGGTTGCCCATGTGGAGGATTCACATCTGGAGTTTCTTCGCTACCTGCTGTGTTCCCGGTCATTTGAGTATTTGGTTTAGTTTCGGGTGTTTTTTCTTCTTCTTTACAGGATGTAAAAGCAGTAAGTCCTAAAACTGCAATTCCAAGAAAAATTTTATTTATAGTGATTTTCATAACAGTAATATTTTAAGTTTTAAAGGTACTAATTCTTAGAAGATTGCCTGGTGAGCATTTCCAATTCCTCTTCGCTCACATCTATAAGTCCGGCTTTTGGCAAACGCTTCAGCATTGTTCTCCAGTTTTCGTCTTCATCAAAAATTCTATCAAAAATTTGTTTCGCTTCTTGTAAACGATCGCTATTAGCAAGAGCCACCGCTTTCCAGAAACGCATTTCCAGGTTTTCCGGGAACATACTTTCAGCAGTGCCGTATTGCTCCAAAGCTTTTTCTACATTTCCTTCTTCCATAGCCAGATCGCCACGGTTCATAAATTCGTAAGCTCTTGCAGTTTTTAGCAGTCTGTCCAGTTCTTCTATAGGATTTTCGTGGTCATCTACTCTCAGGTCTATTTTCTTATCTTTCCAAACTTCTTCAATTTTATCGGGACCAACCACGATTAAAGCTGCCGATTGTTTTCCGCGGATATCTCCACCTGCTTTTTGAGCAGCTTTCAAAACGGCTACGACTCTTTCGGCTAAAGGCAGATTTACATTTTCGGTAAAGGCTTTTGCCATTTCAGGAACTACCTGATCATTAAGCATCATATTGGCCTGAACCGAAAAATTATCTCCGGTAATATGCAGGGCTTCAGCTACACAATTTTCGCCGGTATAAGCTGCATTTTTCCCAGATTTTCCAAGAATGGCTAATTGCCGAAAAGCGCGACCTTCATCGTTATTAATAAGTGTTTCTATAGCTTCTTCCGGGGTGTAGCCTTCGTGTAAAAGTTTAAGGCCTTCGGGACCAAAAGCAGGATTTACAAAAGACTGCGTGGCAACCACGCCAACTCCAGATTTTCCCCAGGCTACCAGAGGCCCAACCGAAAACCAATGACTTTGAACGCCCAC
>VMHT01160424.1_pt1 | contig 16703 bp, 22 predicted proteins | sample 4693611 | NCBI WGS metagenome assembly VMHT01 (sample SAMN12280063, study PRJNA550983) | marine metagenome | isolation source: seawater sampled from same location over 5 years 0.02-0.2 micron viral filtrate | place: USA: collected off the coast of southern California halfway between the port... ... | reverse complement strand
TGACCCACCTTGTGGACGTTGCAGCCGTTAATGGATGTGTGGCTAAACTTGCATCAACAGGTAAGCCGGGGGAAAAATATCCAGGTCGGCCGGCCAACCAAGAAAGCAAGATCGCTCAATTTGCATCTGCCTTCTTCAGCGATGAAAACATGCCAGCCATCATGAATGGTGCTTGCCCAGAAGGCTTCGATGCTGAGGATAAAACCGTGGCACGTCAGTTGAAATCCATTTCAAGAACCGCACCTATTGCGTTGTCAATGGCCAGTGGATTGATCGATTCGACAGCATCCACTTCCTTGGCCGTTGGATTGCAAATGGAACTTGACCAGTTGACTGATATTTTCTCAACTAAAGATTCGCTGGAGGGACTCTCTGCCTTGATTGAAGGTCGAAAGCCCACCTACATCGACGCTTGACTTTACCTCGGCAAGTTCCTTCTTGAGCCCGTTAGAAAGGGTCGTTACCTTGTACGAGGTTGCAGTATCGTTCAACATGGCTAATGCGTACAAAGCAGGGTAATCTCCTCTCGGGCACTCCACGCTTGCTCCATCGGGCTGAATGCAATATGAACGGTCAAGTTCTCTGCAGACCACCCTCGGCACTGCCAATCGATTGTTCATTCCACCCGGCTCGATGATCCAATGCAGCCCTGATTGACCGCGAACAAGGAGGCTTCCGTCCTTTTGAACCACAACACGACAGCCCATCGATTCAACCACTGAATGTAGGAAGCCGAGAGCACGAATTTCATTGCTTGGCAACTTCGGGCCTTGTTCATACAGCGTGATAAGGCGCAAACGAAGCCGTAGGCTGTTGTTTACTCCATAGTATCCATGCCAAATTTCGAGGAAGAACCGAGTTGTTTCGTAATCGATTCGCCCCTCTAAAACACCTCTTCTCTCGAACGACACGCATCCTTCTGAATCCAAGATGACATAAGGCGAAAGTGCGAGCCACTCCTCTAAATTCAGCTCAGCGTTTTCTTTGAGGGCCATCGCTTCAAGTTGGTAATGCAGGTTGTAGACGTTGTGGCCCACAGCGTGCAGCATCAACGGCCCAACTTCATTGGGTAATTCTGCGAGCGTGCATTCTGGTTGTTCATCGGGTTGAATAATGGACAGCAAATCCTCCAAGTTGAGGGTTTCAGGCACGCGCTCTGAGGGTTCAAGTTCCGTCGAAGGGATGTTCAGGTTTCGGACCCAGCCGCGTTTCAATTTCTCTGGTTGCCTAATTTTTGGAGCCCAAGTTTGACACATTACGCAATTGTTCGCAAAACAATCGCTGACATCGACACCCATGAACTTCACCTATACTTGTGCCTCTTGTAGGGCTTTCATTTGCTCGACGAGCAGATCAAAATCGATTTCTTCACCCGATTCATGAGCAAAAGCGATGCGGTTTTTGATGGCTTCAAGGAACGCTTCATCTGGTTTTTCTCCAAGCATCTCTTCAACTACATCCTCAAGGCGTCTGCCCATGCCAAAGGACACAGCAATGCGCGCCTTCTGCCATTCCTCAGAGTCCTTGGGTGCGCGTACGTTGGTCATTGGTTCACCTCTTGCGTGTTGATTGCTCCAATTTGAGCGTAGAAGGTATCCCAAGGCATAACGGCCTCATCTGTCCATTGATTCAATGGACCATTGTCCGCAATTCGAGGCGTGGATTGGTTGATTTCATTGAGGGTTTGATTCACAGCTTGCTTCATGCCGGGCGCTCCAAGCACGAGGGCCTTGGCGACGATGCTGCTTGCGATGGCAAGGCTGTTGGTGTCTGTCCCACTCCAATAGGCATCAAAACCGGGATGTGTGTGCGTCCATACTTTGAACGGTGCAGCGCAACCGACCGGAGGTGCTAATGCCACACGGCCTGGACTGCCCCAATCGACCGAGACAGCATCGTGCGCATCGATCAATACAGAAGTTTCCAAACCTGCCAGTAGAGAAAGCGCGTAAACGACATCCCAGCGGCCTAGGAGGGCAGCATTTGACTGCACATCAATCAAGAATTCGTGGTCAACTTGCCGAGTTTCAGCGAGCGCACATACGCGTTCCCATGCAACACCATCGAGGCCGAGTTGGTCAAGATCTGGCACCAAAATCAAGCGCTCACCTCCGTGGTTGGGAATTCGAACGCCCCGTAGGTCAGTGAGCCCATGGCTTGCACAGGCGGTTTGTTGCCTCTGAGGTGTTGAAGTGCCCACTGAGCACCAAAGGCCCCAGCTGCAGCAAAACCAAACTCGAGGTTTCCATCGTCCAGCGCGCCTGGGTGTTGGCAACTCATGGGAGGATGGTCGGGCGTCATTTGCTTCACTAAGGCAGGTGGGGATTCGGAGCTGAGCATCACATAACCGTCTCCACCGCAGCGCAAGTCGAGCCAAGGCACATCAAGGGAATGAACCAAACGTCGCGGCTCGGGTCTGTCAACGCAAACCACGACCAAATCAAAATCATCAAGTTGCTCTAAATTTCTCAAGTTCTCTGGCATCGAATGCACCTGCAACCCCTCAGCGTGGGACCATTTTTCCGCAAGAGCATCCACCTTGAATTTCCCGATATCTGATCTACTGTAGTTTTGATGGCCTAAATTTGCGGCTTCAACGGTATCGCCATCCATCAGGGTCATCTTGGCACCAAGTCCTATTCGAGCCAGTGCGGGAACAAGCAAGTCAACAACGGTTGTTCCGATGCCTCCGGCACCGATGATCAGCAGTGATTTTTGAGGCATATCTTCTTCCATGGAAAAAAAACCAATCGACTCAATATATACTTCACGCAGCAAACCTTCGTTCGATTGCTTCATTTAAAACATAAAATATTCTTCTGTATACGTCCGCCCAACTTTTGCCATTGCTCCTCTTAGCCATGGTTTACTACGACTCCGACACTCTTTCAGGTGTGCCCATGTCCCTCATGCCGTGTTCTGTTTCACTCTCAATCCTACGCGACGATTGAAAAAGGGAGGCGCTAACGGGGAGACATGAACGGCAAGACGGCTATGATTACAGGCCTTACAGGCCAGGACGGGTCTTATCTCGCTGAATTGCTTCTCGAGAAGGGGTATACGGTGTATGGTTTAGTCCGCCGAGTCTCTCAACCGACCTCCGGCCGCAGCCTCATTAACCACTTGATGGAGAATGAAAAATTTCATCTCCTCAACGGTGACCTGGCCGATCAAAACTCGATTGATAACGCCGTTTCACAAGCCCAGCCTGATGAATTCTACAACCTCGGCGCCATGTCCTTTGTTCCTGAATCCTGGCGTTCACCAATGATGACCGCCGACATCACCGGCCTTGGTGCTCTGCGCTGCCTCGAAGCCATTCGCAAGCATGCTCCAAAGTGTCGCTTCTACCAAGCAGGTTCTTCTGAACAGTACGGCAAAGTACGCGATGTCCCACAAACAGAAGCGACACCATTCCACCCACGCTCTCCCTACGGATGCGCAAAGGTCTTCGCCTTCGAAATCACACGAAACTATCGAGAGTCCTACGATATGTTTGCCTGCACAGGTATTCTCTTCAACCACGAAAGCCCACGCCGAGGACTTGAATTCGTGACCCGTAAGGTGACGATGACCGCCGCTCGTATTGCAGCTGGATTCGATGAATGCCTATGGATTGGTAACGTCGATGCCAAGCGCGATTGGGGCTTTGCTGGGGACTACGTCGAGATGCAATGGCGCATGCTTCAACAGGACACTCCGAACGACTACGTTGTTGCAACAGGCCGCACTCACAGCGTGCGGGACATGATCACCCTCGCATTCAGCCACGTTGGCATGAACCTTGTTTGGTCTGGCGAAGGCGTTGACACCATCGCAACCGATCAAAACGAGGTCATCCGTGTTCGAACCAATCCCAAGTTCTTCCGCCCTGCCGAAGTTGACTTGTTGATTGGCGACCCTGCTCTGGCTGAGAAGGAACTCGGCTGGGTCCCGGGCACCTCGTTTGAGGAACTTGTGCAAATGATGGTTGACTTCGATGTTACCATTGTTGAGGAAGCAGTGTCCGGTGGCTACGCTCCACCGATTCCACCTGAGTGATGAAGGAGGCCATCTCATGGCGCTCCCTATTCTCTATTCGTTTCGCAGATGCCCTTACGCCATGCGCGCTCGCATGTCCATCGTCCGTACCAACTTCCAAGTGGAACTCCGGGAAGTCATCCTTCGAGATCGTCCCGAACACATGATGGAAATTTCACCGAAAGGCACTGTTCCAGTGCTGATTCTGGAGGACGATACGGTGATTGAAGAGAGTCTTGAGATCATGCAGCATGTGCTCAATTGGACGCTCAGCGAAGAAGAACAACATTGGGTTTCACGCAATGATAATGAATTCAAATTCCACCTTGACCGCTACAAGTATCCGAACCGCTACGAAGATATGGATGAGGTCGAGCAACGCACCCTTGCTTCGGTGTACCTAATGGATTTGGATGAACGACTCGGGAGCAAAGCACCGCTCAGTGAGGCTTTGAGCGATGGGCTGTTCCCCTTTGTCAGGCAATTTGCCAATCACGATCGAGATTGGTTTGATGTTCAGCCGTGGACAAATGTGCTTGAATGGTTGAAAGAAAACCTCGAAAGTGAGGCGTTCAAACTCTGTATGAAGAAGCACAAGCAATGGGTTGACGGGGATGCTGTTGTTCAGTTTCCAGTCAATGAATAACTCACTGAGGTCTACAGCAGTCGGTACCCCCTGTGTCAATTATGAATCTTAAGGGCATTCGGCGGCTGATCGAAACGCAGTCGATTTTCAATAAAAATGTAAATTTTCGCTTATAGTATGTCGCGGGCGTGCGCCCGGAAATGTTACTTTCTGGGCGCTTAGGAGTAGATTATGCTCAAAAAAGGCTCTCCTGACCGAAACATTTTTTAAGGTGGCCCACTTATGCGAAGATGTACCAGAACAGGTGAAGAATCATGAGGGGACCAAAATTCAACATTCTATTTTCGTTGATGCGGACCCTCCGTCATCGCAGTTAGTGCGACTGATCTGGGTTTGGCAGTGAACACTGCTTATGCAACCACAAAAAGGGCGTTATCGCTCTTTTCAAACATTGCATTTGCGTTTTCGCTGTTTGAAAGCAGCATGGCGGTATGGTGTAGTGGATAGCATCAGGGGCTTCGGATCCCTGGACCCCGGTTCGAATCCGGGTACCTCTGCCTGCTTTGACCCGAGGGCATACCAAAAAAATCCAAGAAAAACAACACAAAAGGAACAACAAAGGAAATGATACAATGAAAAACAACACAAAGAAGATGATTTTGAACAGAAATGGAGATTGGTTCGTTGAACACGGATACACTCATCCGAACGACATCATCGACCACAATGCGAACCTGCAGTTGCCCGAGAAGTTCATACAGATTTTCTCAGCCTACAACCAACATAACATTGCAGAAAGCAAGGAATGGGACACATGGCCAGAATGGGAATTGGTGCTGACCTCGCTCGACGACTTCTTGACGTTTGGAGAACCCGAAACAGACCCACCAGAACTGGTGGCTGAAAGGGAGCACTGGCTTGCATTGATGCAGTTCATGCACGGTTCTTCAGCGATTGCTATTGATGGCTACACCGTCACGGTGACTGGAAATTATGGTCACACCTTCAGCTTCGACATGTGCATCGAATACGGTGATTGGGTGACCCCTGGCTCGCTTGTCAAGCACTACGAGAAGACGGTGGGCAAAGGGGTTGAGCAACTCGGCCCACCATGGCAACCAAATGTCCTTCATTTCTTCATGAAGGGCATCGTTGAACATTCGCTCGGTGCGTTTTGGACCTGTCCAGAACACGTGCCAGTCTATGGGGGGAAACCAACAAGGCAAGCCACTGAAGTTGACTTTTGCATTGAGCAAAAGCAAGACCAATGCTTTGCTCTTGCCATGCTTTCTATGCTGCATCTTTGCATTGAAGACACGCACATTTGGAAGATGGGATTTGAGCACGATCTAGCGCAAATAGAATACATCAAAGAAATCGAAGAAGAATGGCCATCTGGAAGGCCACATCAAGACAGAGAATACCTATGAGGTGAATAAATGGAAAAGAATAACGGAAGAAAAAACAGCAAACACAACACAATCGACATGACCATGCTGATGCAATTGCTTGCTCTGCATTTGAAACTACAGATTGAACTGACCTCCTACGAACTTGAATCGGTGAGGGATTGGAACACAAGACACGAAAAGGGTGAAAGGGATGGTGACGGAAATGGCATCGCTCACTTCGATGAAGACACATCCTGTTTCGGTGAAGACTTCACAAAGGAGTGGATTTGAACATGGCCTGGAAACCTAATGCAAATGCCCCATTGTGGGACCCGCCGAATGCAGATGAGCCACAAGGGCCATTCTTCCCAGAAATGGCGATTGAACACACCAAGCAGATTGGGCCTTCATGCGTTGCAACAACATTGGCTATGATTGCAAGAACGACAGGGGCCGATGTGGAGGCTGATGATTTCAAGACAATCACCAATTCACAATCACCACACTCCTGGTCGAATGCCCTCAAACCATACGGCATGCAATTGGCGTACTGCAACCATGATGTGAGGAGAATTGAGCATTACATCGACGAACTGGTTGAACTCGACGACCTGTTTTTCTTGTGCTTTTACTCGGTCAACCCACCAAGTGATCCAGATGCAAATGGCAAGCTGTGCACGGCCCATATCGTCACCATGCACAACGACACCATCTACGACACCGCAAAACAGAGCGGCTCGGGTGGTGTTGTCCTGGCCAATGATTACACAAGGCTCGAAAGGCAAACGAAGAGAATCTTCAGGGTTGTGCCACTTGGACATCCGAGGTGTGTTTGATGAGTCAAGGCATGACAAGGAAGTTGCCAATCAACGGGTTTGGAACCTGTGTCACGTATGGTGAAGCCAATGGCATGGGCATTGGTTTACCCCTTGACATCGACGAAGACAGACCTATCGTTGTGGCTCATCCTGCTGCTGCAAGCCATTACCACGCCAGCATGAGTTTGTTTGAAGATGCTGGTCATCCATTTTTACAGGTCTTGGTTGATGCCGGGATGTTGCATGTTCCTGATGAATGGCCATACCATGCAGATGTCATCAACCATGCCATCTATCAGAGGTTGAATGACTCCTCGGAAGGTTGGCCGGTGTACAGAAAAACTTCACTTGCAACACCGCACTGGCAACTGCATGTCATGAGGGAAGCATACGAATTTTTGTCCATCTCCCCAGCGATTGACGTCCTTTACGTCGATTGGTTGTCATGGCTTGATGGGTTTGTTGAGAACAGAAACAATGCCTTTCCTGAGATGATGGCTCATATCGCACACACCATCAGGGACGGTGGCCTTGTGATTTTGGATCACAAGCATGTGCCGACCGATGAGTATGGCCCTTGCTGGTACAACCATCCGGGTGGAGAATTTCCAGTCACCGAATCGACGTCGATGAGTGAAGTGTGCACCATTGAATGGCTCGGGGAAAACGCCAATCACGAGATGCAAACGTACAGTGCAACGGTGTTCAAGGTGCATCATCACAAGGATGGGGCTCTCGGTGATGTGAACTGGTTTGATGCCATCAAGCCCTGGTTCTGGAACACAATCCTAGAGATGGCGTTGATGCCAAGCCAGGTCCAAACGATGCTGGACGAAGAGCATGAAGAGACCGTCCACTCAAACGCCATCACTTGGGAGAACTGGCACGACACATGGTCCACGGTATACATGGATGGAAGAGAACATGGCCTGGTCTTCAAAACCCCAGTTCCAGCGAGGTTTGCCTGGCCCGAAGGGGGCTACCTTGCTTACCTCCAATGGCTCCTTGATCATGCAAAGTGTTTGCCTGAGGAAGTGAAGAAGAAATCGTACAGGCTCAAGAACGAACATTTCCATCTGAACATTGTGTACGGAAATTTGATTACTCTGGCGCCTTCATTGCACTCTAAGCATTCCGCGTTGGCTGTCAGGCATGCATTACAACAACAGGTGGTTGGAAGATGTCCGTGGTGGAAGCATCAAACGACGGTGCTTCAAACCAAAGAAACGTGGATGTCCAATCCAATCGTTGGACTGAAATGGTCGGGTCCATCGGCTACACCTCACCTAGCGAAGCATTTGATTCAGCATTCGAAGGCTCAAGCGTTTGGGGTCACGATGCACACCTCGAAGTCGTTCGATTGCAGAGAAGTCATCACAGTAGCGCACGGAACTGCTCAGTTAACAGAAGTCATGGCGGCAGTGGAAGCGTATTATCACGAACTTGGATTCGAAGCACCAAGACCCATTCACAGGCTTGAACTGACCGTCGTTTCGATGGATGAAAATGAATACGTCGAGGATGAACTTCCACCTCAATGGAGGAGGGTTGTCGATGAGGAATGATGGTTATTTGCAAGCTTACCTGGGCCTTGGAAACGATTGGCCGTTGAGTCTCATCAGCATCGATGCTCAGAAAAATGCACCAATGTTCACCTCAGTCCACCTCTTTGACATATACTTCCCAGAGAAATCCCAGGAGGATTTCATGACTTGGAGGCATCACAGGCTGTTCAACCAATGGCAGGATGATCTCTTTTGGATGAGCGATAAAGAGTACAAATTCCACTGGCCGTTAATTTCAGGCATCTTGTCAGAGCTTGGAGACGAGCCGTGAAGATCTTGCCCACATCTGCCACTGGCCCAGAGAATGGGGTTCGCACTTTGGCACGTGTTGACACAAATGGTGTTGGGCGAGAATGGTGGTAAGCCCAAAGTGGCCTCCCTTGGTGTACGGTGCACGCTGTGCAAGCAGAAGGTCTGGTTCGATTCCAGAAGGAGAAGGTTGTGTAAAATGAAGCAATAACAGCAGATATTTTTGAGGATTTGAGTTGTTTCAATCGCAAAAGAACAAAACCAAATCTTTTGCAAAGAACTATTTGATGAACGACATTTTTCGAAGCATGAAAATTGATATCTTTGCGCGCCCAGCAATGCAAGTCAATCTTTGGGCTTCCCTTGGGTACGGTCTCTTCCTTCTTGCTGCCCCTGACGTGTTTTGTGATTTACTCAAAGCAGAGGCAGTCAACACTGCGTGGTTACGAACAATCGGTGCTGCTCTGCTCGGAACGAATGTTTTAGGAAGCTGGCTATGGCTAAAATCCCCATCGCTGGATATGGGGCGGGTTCAAACTGCAACAGCGGGATTTGAGGCATTTGCAATGGCTCTTTCCCTCCTTTTAGGAGAATTCACGGCAGAACGTATCTGGATGGTTCAATCTTCGGTGATCTTAGCATTGTTTGTGGCGATTGGGTTGTATTCATCTTCTCAAAGCACATATTATGAATCCTAGACTTAGCATAGCCAAGGGTGTCAATTGACAACGATGAATATGTCCGAGAGCGGCGATAAATCGTTTTTCAGTCTCCTTGAACCATTCCCGAGCAACACGCATTTGGAGGCGGGGTGGTTCGATATTATGTCATCAAAATCCCCATTTATGCACCTTTTCGAAACACCCCTTTAAATGTGAATGTTGTGAATTCAGCAGATAGGTGAACAAAATATGAGTGGAACCGTAGCAAGAATTGGATTAATCGCAAGCATGTTGTCAGTGGTATTGTCGTTGTACATTTACTTCATTGGTGACGATCAAATGTTGGGTGTCTTTGTTGGCCTTTGGGCCCCGACACTCATCTTGGCAACCAAAGAGTTCGAGGCTTTGATGGACAATTCGTCCGCAGAGTGATTCAACGCAGGACCTTGTCTTGAACCCAAAGCCATCATTGATTTGATTCAATGAGGACAGATGCTTAAGCCATTGGCAAATGCTTGACCGAAGGTGCAATTCCTAGATCTTCTGGGAAGAACATTGTAGCTTCTGGAATGGGGATTGGTGAAATCTCTCTTCCCACAAGAGCCACACGGCTCGGGCGTGAATCAGACAACACTTCTCGACTTGTCAAGGGTGCAATCTTGTTGGAGAAATCCATGATGTCGTCATGGCTTGGCATGTTTTCGATGCTCAAGTTCTCCCGGCTGTGTCCAACAAACACATAGCCCTTGTTTTCAATGAAATCCGGGTCGGCTCGGTTGTCCAATGCAGCAAACTGCTCAATGTGCTTGTCTGACATGTTGACGCCTTTCATGAGGGTGTGTCGAGCCACAATCCTGGTATCGAGTGAAGGCAGCAAGTCAATCGTTTTCTCAAATTGTTCCCATGCACCGTTGTTGTACTTCGGGCGGCACACATCATCAAACACCTGCTTGTTTGGAGCATCGACCGAGACATAGAGCTGCGTAGGGAGTGTGTCTAGCCTTTCGAGCACCTTTGGCAACGTTCCGTTGGTGACGAGCATTGTCGTCATGCCGTGCTTGTGGCACAAATCCATGTATTCAGAAAGGCGAGTGTAGAGCGTTGGCTCGCCGTTCAAAGAAATAGCAACGTGCTTTGGGTTTTGAGCGTCCAACCATTTTTCACGTGGTACTTTCGGGTTGCCACCGAACCCTGAGAGCAAACGGCGTTGAGCGCGCACCGACTCATACAGAAGATCAAGCGGATCCTGGTCGGTTAACTCGAGCGTGTCCATGTGCGGTTCTCGCCAACAGTAAGTGCAAGCGAGGTTGCACTGATCAACAACAGGTGACATTTGCATGCAGTTGTGGCTTTGAACGCCGTAGAATTTGCCCTTGTAGCACTGACGGTCACGGAGCAGTGATTCTTTGGTCCAATGGCAGGTTTTGACGCCACCATGTTCGCCAACAATGTGGTAGCGCTGCTTTTGCAATTTTGCCTTCAGTTGCGGATCCATGCCTGCCATGTGCTCACCCTCAGAGGCCTGCTTCCACTGTTGGGCGACGCCCGGTCGGGAACGGCTCAGATACCCAGTCCTCGTAGCGCCTTGGTATCAAGGGCTCGCTCAGCGGTTGAGGATCGGCAAGAAGGCGTTGGCCGCTTTCTCACAGGCGTTTGCCACGTCGTCAAGTCGCTGCAACACACGGTACATGTGCATGGCTGCAAGCGGTGCATCTTCGCCGTTTGTGAAGACATGGGCTGCTGCCATTGCTTCGACACCATCGGCTTCGTGCTCCTTGAGGTTCACTTCTCGAATGAGTTCTGCAAGCTTCGTTTCTGCAGCCTTGGTTTGTCCACTGATGGTGAAGTCACGGAGCGCTTCCACAGCGTCTTCGTACTTTGCCACCGTTTCGCTGACAGCCTTCGCCATTTCCTTGAGGTTGGCCTTTGCTTGCTCGTCATCAAACAGCGGGCGGAAGGCCAACTGCTCAGCGACGTTCTGTGCATAGTCTGCAATGCGATCTTGTCGAGTCACCATGTAGAGGAAGTCGTCAAGCGACAACTGCACGCCCATGCGCATGTCGTTGAGGGCTAAGCGACGCACTTCAGTCTTGACATTGTCCGCCACGAGTTCCGCTTCAATGGTGGCCTGGATGGCTTCAGAGGCATCCTCGCCATCGCAAGCAGTGTTGACGGCCTCAAGCATGTGCTCAACGGTCTTCTCAACCGCTTGGGCGTGCTCGTGGAACAATTCGAATGGAGTGGTGGAGTGGCCATCGCCACCCACATCGGAAAGGGCATCTTCGACGTGAACCTCGCCACTGCTCTTCCAGATTGCATACCCTACCGCAATGAAGGACAGTGGGAGCAGGACGATCATGTTGAGCGACTCGCCACCCGAGGCGACGAACAACACAATTGCACCGAAAGCAGCCGCAGGAACGCTGGCAACCCACGAGGCGGCAATCTTTCCGAAGACACGGAAGTCAACGGCCTTGGCACCACCTGCCAGTCCAACCCCAACCACAGCACCAACGAGGGTGTGGGTGGTCGAAACAGGGACGGCCAAGAACGGCATAGAGAACACGAGAATGGTTGTTGCAGCACCGAATTCAGCAGCAAAACCACGGGTTGGTGTGATATCGGTGATCTTCTTTCCGATGGTTTCCATAACGCGCCATCCCCATGTCATCACACCGATGGCAATACCGGCTGATCCGAGGAGGATGAGCCAGAGTGGGATATCTGCTTTAGCGGCGAGTTCACCCGTGTCGCTGCTCAGCACTTGCCAAACTGCGGCCATAGGGCCGATGGCATTGGAACGGTCGTTTGCTCCGTGGGCGAAAGCAACGTATGCTGCAGTGATGATTTGAAGCCATACAAAGATGCGCTCAACACCACGGAATCCACGCTTTTCTTCATTGATGTCAATGCGTCGAAGGACCATGTAAAGGGCAATGCTTGACACTGCTCCGATGAAGGCTGCGAGCAGGATGGAGTTGATTGGAATCCAAGCATTGTCCGCCCACGGGTCGAACACACCGTCTTCTTTGACGGGAAGCCAGTCGTACTTGTTTTCAATCCAGCCTTCTGAAGCAGCTCTCGAAATGAACCCTTTGAGCGCCTTGAATTGAAGAGCAAGGCCGAGAACAAAGAAGGTCGGGAACGCAAGCACTGGTGCGAGCCAACGTGATCGGTCGATTGGGTTCTCACTTTCTAGAATCAACTTCTTGATGATCATGAAGGAGAAGAACCCGATGAGTCCGCCCATGAGTGGACTTGCGACCCAAGACATCACGACTTTCTGAACAACTTCCCAATCGATGAGCGACGTGCCGTGCTTGACTTCAAGAATCAGTCCAACACCGAGAATTCCACCGATGATGGAGTGTGTGGTCGAGACTGGTAAGCCCATTCGCGTTGCGATGGTGAGCCAGGTTGCGGCTGCCATCATTGCAGCAATGAAACCAAATGCGATGTCTTGGGAAAGCACAGCATCCACGGTGCCATCGGCAAAGTCGACGGTGAGAATACCCTTGCGCACCGTATCTGTTACAGCATCTCCAGCAAAGAAAGCGCCACAGAATTCAAACACAGCAGCGATGACCACCGCTTGCTTTAGGGTGAGGGCTCGCGACCCTACGGAGGTCCCCATTGCATTCGCTACGTCGTTTGCACCAATGTTCCAAGCCATGTAGGCGCAGACAACCAAAGCTAATCCAATCAATACAACCGTGATGGGTTCCATGGCGTCCCCTCCCCGAATACAGTATATATCCAAAACCATGTATATTCTATATAGGTGTATTTAGGGCAGGAGACGATAGCATGTCGTTAGGGCCGGGCGAAAATGAAGTTCGTAAACTCCAATCGACCGGCGGTAGCACGTTTACCGTGAGTTTGCCAAAACCTTGGGTGGTGGCACAAGGCCTCAACGCTCGCGACTCGCTGCGCGTCGATTGGCGGCCAAGTGGCGCGTTGAGGGTCACTCCACTGGACGCACAAACTCGTGTTTCTCAAAGGGCCTATTTTTCAACCAAGAAGCTCCCTGACAATAGCCTCCATGATCACTTGATGGGTGCCTATATATCTGGATCTGACGAGATTCATATTGAACACCAACCGTCTGAACAGAAGGCAGTAAGCGTCCAAGTCCGCCGATTCCTACGCAGCACGCGTGGGTTTGAAATCATGGAAGAACAACCCGCAAAGACGGAGATTAGATGCTTAATGAATGCTGGAGATATGCCATTGCATGCAAGCCTCAATCGAATGTACCTTCAAGTGACTTCATTGGCAAGGGACATTTTGAGTGTGTTTGACGGGGAAGATCGTGAATACATCACGGATGCGGAGGAACGTGAAAACGAAGTGGACGCCTTGCTCTATTTGATTGAACGGCAGGTACGAATCCTTCTCGATTCGCATTTGGTCGCCACTCAACTCAACTTAACACGAACTCAAGCATTGGAATACGCCAACCTTGCACGCTCACTCGAACGCATGATGGACCATGCCTTCAGCATCGCCACGCTGGTGCTTGAACATCCAAAACTCACCAAGAACATGATTGAAATGACCCCGCTTGAGCAACTTCCTGAATGGCAGTCAAGTTTGAAAGAACTGATGATCAATATCCGTACACGCGATTCAACACGGATTGAAGCAGCAAGACACGACCTCAAGAAATGTCAACATCGGCTCATCAATCATGAACAGGACCTGCTGAAAAATCACCGTTCCAACGAATGGATGGCGTTTGATTTACGCCTCTCGGAGTCGGTTCGACGCTTATGCGCTTACGCCAGAGATTTTGGTGAAATTCTTCTCAATATGAAGGTGTTCAGTGAACTGCAACGCTGATCCAAGTAGGTGTTAAAATAAACACCTGCTTTTGTTTTTGCACCTATGTGTTGGCAATTTTACCACTGATTGATATAGGGCCGGTTCCAAATATACACTGAAGACAAACGAACTTCAGGGGGAACACGCATGGACATTGAATTGGAAACCTACGTAGACGGAATAATGGAACAACAGCTGCATCGAAGCGGGATCTTCGGCAATCTATTGGATGGCATCATCCACGCGATCGCCGACTACCGAGCCACACCAAACGCTCGGGGCATCTTTCACAACGATGGGGGGCAACTCTGATGGATACCTACCTCGAATCATACGTTGACGCTGTGATGTCTGAACAGGAACTCACCAATGGCATCTTCAAAACTTCCCTGCTTCGGAAGCTTGGACAGTTTTTCGGCCGACAGTGAACACAAAGGCACTTAAAACTCGGCTTCATGCTTAGTGCATGAACAGATGGGAGCCTCATCTCCTAGGGCTTTTTGCTCCAGTGATGACCGTGGTTTGTCTGGCGCTTGGAACGTGGTGGATGGGTCTTACCATCCTCACCGTTCTTGTCTTTTATCCAATCATCGATGCGATGGTCGGCACAAGCGAAGAAACGGATCCGCTGCAAGAAGGCCGAGCTCACAACATCATTGTTCATCTTCATGGCGTCATGGTGCCGATCATTGTCATTGCGCTTCTCTTGAGGGTCTCAATGGACGGGTTGACTGGCTACGTATGGCTTGGCGTCATTTCGACCGGGCTTGCAACCGGTGGTTCTGGCATCGTTGCGGCTCATGAACTTGGCCATCGTCGCTTGCGCTCACCAAGCTGGTGGCTGGCGCGATTGGACCTGCTGAGCGTTCTCTATCTGCATTTTACCGTCGAACACAACCACACGCATCATCGCCATTGGGCGCGGCCGGTTGACCCCACATCCTCTCCATGGGGGCGCAGCGTATACGGTCATTTTCTTCGCACGGTTCCTCTCCAACTTCGAGGTGCTTGGCGCGCCCGACCAAAGGATACCTTTCGCTCGTTGTTGCTCGAAGCAGTGATTTTATTGGGCCTCTATGCCTACAATACGGCGTTTTTCGTTGCCTTCGCTTCACAAGCCTTGATTGCAATCTTCCTTCTTGAGTTCGTCAATTACCTGCAACACCACGGTTTGTCCCGTGGGTCGAATGAGCGCGCAAACGCCACCCACGCCTGGGAAAGCCGTCACCGTTGATCCCGTTGGACCTTACTGGAACTTCCTCTCCACCCTTCCCACCACCTCAAGGCGAGCACGCCGTATCATCGACTCGACACTCATGATGAAGCCCCACAACTTCCCTTCGGATATTATGTGATGTTCTGGGCAGCCTTGGTCCCACCGATTTTCCAACGCATGATGCGGAAATCAGCCTCAAAAACCACGTCTCCGTGAAGTGTGAAGGTCGTGAATTACCCATCAACAGGGGTGTCTCGGTCCATATTCCTCAAGTACTTGAAGAATTGACCGGGGTACATGGCGCAAGGAACTGTCAAGTGGTTTAACCAAGTAAAAGGATTCGGATTTATTGAAATTGAGGGCGGCGACGACCTGTTCGTTCACATCTCTGAAGTGACCGGAGAGATCACCGACGGTGACACCGTCACATTCGAAATCGGCGAGAGTCCAAAGGGACCTAACGCCGTTGGCGTCAGTAAGGTCGAGTGAGCATATCGCCACTTCGTGGCATCACAATTGATTTGATTTCTACATGTTCTCGCGAAGCCTTGTAAATTTGCGAATCGTTACATAGGGCGATAGCCCCATGACATGAGTTGATATAGCAAAAGATTGTGATGTTGCTTACTGTTGGGTGATGTCATGCTTAAAGTCAGCGAGTTAACAAAAACCTTCGGCTCAGGATCAAACAAGCTGCAAGTCCTCAAGGGCGTGGACATGGAGATCAAACAAGGTGAAATGGTTGCCTTGATGGGTCCATCTGGCTCTGGGAAATCCACCTTGCTAAACATCATCGGGGGACTTCTGTCCGGCGACTCTGGCACCATCCAGTTAGGGGACAAATCCTATGGCACAAAAACCCCGGCAAATGTGGTTGATGTGCGTCGCGAATCAGTCGGCTGGATCTTCCAGGATTTCCACCTTCTCGACAACCTCACTGCAGTCGACAATGTGGCTATTGCCCTCGAACTATAGGGTCTGTCCTCTAAAGAAGCAGACGAAGCGGCTAAAATTGCACTTTCAAAAGTTGGACTCGCGGACAGGATGCATCACGTGCCAGACCAACTTTCTGGGGGACAACAACAACGGGTTGCTATTGCACGAGCCATTGCAGGAAACCGACCTGTTCTGCTTGCTGATGAACCAACCGGAAACCTCGACATCGCCAGTGGAAAAGAGGTGCTTCAATTGTTCAAGGACCTCTGCCACGATGAAGTGAATCCGATTTCAATTCTCATGGTCACGCACGACCCAGATCTTGCCTCGAACGCAGACCGTATGCTGTTGCTCAATGACGGGAAAACCGAGGCCTCTGACATCCGATCTGCTTGGGGACTCGATGAAGAAGATGGAGGTGAAGAAGAATGAGCGA
>VMHT01145665.1_pt1 | contig 16703 bp, 33 predicted proteins | sample 4693611 | NCBI WGS metagenome assembly VMHT01 (sample SAMN12280063, study PRJNA550983) | marine metagenome | isolation source: seawater sampled from same location over 5 years 0.02-0.2 micron viral filtrate | place: USA: collected off the coast of southern California halfway between the port... ... | reverse complement strand
GAAATTGCAAGAGATACTTTCTGGTATGGGCGGCCGTGCAATATATGCTGGTGGTAAATGGCGCATATTGTCAGCGCAATATTATGCGCCAACTATCTCATTTAACGAATCAGATATCATAACAAGCGTGTCTGTAACCACCAAGAAAAGTAAAAAGGATCGTTTTAATCGTGTTCGTGGTATCTTCACAGGGCTTGTTAATAATGACAATCCTACTGATTACCCCCCTGTCGAAAATGCATTATATCAGAGTGAAGACGGTGAGATTATTGATCGTGATTTGCCTTTACCATTCACTCAAAGGCCTAGCGCAGCACAACGTATTGCAAAAATTGAATTAGAGCGTCAAAGGCAAGAAATTATATTTTCAGCATCATTTAAATTGACTGCATTGCAGGTACAAGCTGGGGATAATATATACTTCTCATTTGATCGTTATGGCTGGTCTGATAAAATATTTGAGGTCATAGATTGGTCTTTAAATGTTGAAGGTGATAATGAAGCCCCTATCCCTGTTGTAAATATGACGCTACAGGAGAATGCAGAGGGTGTATATGATTGGAATAATGGTGAAGAAACAACATATGACCTTGCACCAAACACCAACCTTCCAGATCCATTTACAGTGCCGCCAGTGTCGGGATTTTCATTGTCGAGTTTTCTTATTGATACGCAGCTTGGGGATAAGACATTTAAGGTGTTGGCAGCGTGGCAAGAATCACCAAATAGCTTTGTAACACAGGGCGGTTTCTTTGAGGTTGAATTTAAAAGAACAACAGAATCAGAATATAAATCCGCTGGTAAAGTTGATGGTGACATTTTTGAAATGGAAATCGCACAATTGCAGCCAGATGTTACATATGATATAAGAATAGTAGCTTTTAATAATGTTAGAGCTAAAAGTGCATATAGCACAATCAACAATTTCACAGTGGGAAGTACAGTCACAACAGACACTGAGGATTGGGAGAATGAAACTTTGTCCCGTACAGGTGATGACTGGGAAAATGATACATTATCAAGTGAGGATTGGGAATGATAGAAGAAAGATTTGTTGAAAAAACACGTGAGAGAGTTCTGCAGCCTGCACATTACAAAGAGGTGCCAAGTGGAAATTATAGAGAAGCTAAAATCTTCAAAGAAGATGGGACAGTAGAAACAGAACAAAGACCTATTGTTGATCGTGTTTTTGTCGAGGCTATTAAAGATACTGTTATTGATAGAACACAAGTTTTCACTTACAATGATGGTATCGACAATCATGATTTCGCTACACGTGAAGAAGCTGAGAAGTTCCTAAAAGAGCAAGGTAAGTAATGGCAACGCAGGTACAAATAAGAGGAGCGGCGCAGGCCACGCAAGAGGCAAGAACACTTGTTTCACGTGAATTGGATGTAAACACCACAGACAATAGAATATCTATTCATAATGGGTCTTTTTCTGGCGGTATCCGTCATGTTAACATGTATGACCAGCAGAATAATGAATTTAACTATGCTTCTGCTTCTGGCACAAATGCCCTTACAGCTTCTATGCGGATTGCCCCGTCATCATATGTGACAGGTCAAGTGTTTTGGATTAAGATTGCCAATACAAATACAGGCAGCGTCACGTTGAATATTAATAGTTTGGGCGCAAAGACTGTAAAAAAGGTTTTTAATAATGCCTTAACCACACTTTCAGCGAATGATTTAATTTCAGGTCAAATGATTGGCGTTTTGTATGATGGTACAGATTTTCAAATTGTTAGCGGCTCCGCATCTGAGGCAGGTGAACAATCTTGGGTTCCAAGCAGCGTTACATCTTATAATGCATCTCGTTGCGTGTATGTTGATTACGGGGATAGTGTTACGCTTGATTTCGATGTGACGATGACAAGTGATGCAACGATCACAAATATTCCATTTGCAGCCAATCAGTTAACATATTTTATATGTTATAATACATCTGGCGGAATGTCTGGTGCTATTGATAATCAGAATAATGATTCTCAATTTATAGGATGGATTTCAGGAACAACGATTAATGTTGGCCATACAACAGCAGGTGATGGTGATGTGGTGCGTGGATCAGTAACATATATTAAGGCGTAAAAATGGCAAATACTAAAATTTCAGAGTTACCAACGGGAACAGCAAACGTAGCGGATGCACTCGTAGGCAACCAATCAAGCACCTCAAAAGCTCTTTCTATTGGCACAAATGTTGATGCTGCAAGTGGTGATAAATTGCTTGGTGCATCTGCGGATGGAAATATTAAGCAATTAACGCCCAAAATAGCTATGATTGATGACGTTGTTTCAACGCCAACATCTTGGACGCCCACACTTTATGGCACAACCACAACAGGAACCACTACATATGATGAGCAATCTGGTTATTATATTAAGACTGGAAGGTTGGTCTATTGTGTTTTTAGAGTGGGTTGGTCGAACCTCACAGGAACGGGGGGGGCGCGTATTGGTGGCCTGCCTTTTGCTGCAACTGACTTCAGTCCCAACCAGAGACATGGGATCAACTTTTCATATTACAACTCTCTATCTCTGCCATCAGGCACAATACTGGGGGGGTTTATTACAGATACGGCCGATTATATAACTTTGTTAAATGTATCGAACATAACGCAAAATGATGTTACTGACTTGCAAACAGAAATCACAACAGCGGGTGAGATATACGGCTCTTTTCATTATATTGTAGACTAATGTTATATTTTTTACTGTTTTTTATCATTTATATGCTATACTCTTTCTTAAGTCATGAGGAAGGTTACTATGTTTAAAAAACTTACAGCATTATTGTGCTTAATGTTTGCAGCACAAATTTCACACGCAACAGAATTAAAGATTAATGTGCCGATTGCCGCGCATCATACATCTGATCGCCATGATGGTGGTGATTGGAATGAATTTTTTTTGGATGATCCAGCATTTGGGGTGTCTATTAAAAATGATGATGCAATTGGTTTTTCTATGAATTATGCGCACCGCAACAGCTATGGTTCCAATGCTTCTTTTTATACGACTTTGGATTACCAACCAACTGTTTATGATGGCGATTTCTTCAAGGTAAATCTTGGTGTGCATGGTGGCTTTGCGACGGGATATAAAGAGCTTACAGGATCAGGCGTCATTCCTTTTGTCGGAGCATCTTCTGAAATCGAACTGGGTAATTTCTCCTTAATGGGTCTAGTCACACCACCATATAAGAAGGCACCAACCACATTCATAGGTTTGGCGCGCTTCAAGGCATATGAATGGTAATTTAGTAAAATTAACTATATAACTTTATTTTTTTCCTCTTTATAGTATTATAAAGGGGAATTATTTTTATAAGGTTGTATTATGGCTGCATATATCGCACAAACATCAGTTTCCGCAGGTGGAACTTACACAATGCCGCATGATGGATATCTTATTATCGGGGCAGACGGCGGAGAAGTTACAGTGTCAATCACAATAGATGGCACTGCATTTGCCTTCGATACAACCATTGCAGATACAAAAGCTAAAGGGTTGGAAAACAAAATTCCCAAAGGTGCAGTTATTACAATTACAGGCGCAGCAGCTAAGGTGATGGCGTATGCTTGAATCTGGTTTAATAGGTTTGCTAAAAAATCCATTGATTGATCCTTTGGCAAATAAGGGGGCATTACTTTGGCAGCCTAGTAATTTCTCTTCTTTGTTTGGGTGGCTTGATGCTTCTGACGAAAACAGTATTACGGAAACTTCAGACTTGGTTAGTCAGTGGAATGATAAATCAGGAAATGATTACCATGCAACAGCTTCTGGTGCTTCAAGGCCGACAACAGGCGCAAGCACTCAAAATGGCTTAAATGTTATAGATTTTTCAGGTAGTGAATATTTTTCTTTAAATAGTGGTTTGTATTCTTTATTGAATCAGGATTATAGCTTATTTGTGGTTAGTAAAACAACTAACAATTCTGCGCAACAACGTATCATTAACTTTGATAATGGTAGCAGTGTTGGGGGGATGCGCTATAAAGTTACTACCAATACTGTAGAGTTTTCTAGTGGTCAATTTGCTGGCCCTGACGATACATCAACAACAAAGACAGTTTACAATATATATGGCGGGCGTAGATCAGGTACAGAAGTTGGAATATCAGCCAATGGCAATGCTTTTGTTTCTGATACAAGCGGTAATGATGTCACTCCCACAAATGGTAATATAGGGACGTTCTTTAATGGATTTTCTAACAGTTTAGAAGGCTCTATAGCGGAAATTATATTTTTTAATATTAGATTATCAGATGATGAATTTGATATTGTAGAAGGATACCTTGCTCATAAGTGGGGGTTAACGGCAAGATTGCCATCCGATCATCCATATAAATCTTCGGCGCCTACTAATTGATGTGAGATACAATTTTTAGATGGTTATTTTTTGTGTATTATAATCATACATTAAGGGTAATTAAAAAATCAGGAGATTATATTGACTAACACACAAAATAAAACGGCTGTATTTTTAGCATATGGTGACAGCAGAATGAAGTTTTCAAAAAAACCATTCACAACGCCGCATCATAATGTTTTAGCTTGGCAACCAAGTACGCAGCAAATTGTTCTTGCCACAGAGGAAAATATTGAGGGTATTAGTTATAGCCCTAACAGGTCTGGTTTTATTATTGACTTTGCTAAATTGTATCACGAAAAAACAGGAGAGAATGTTCTTATTGTTCCTGCATATCAAGGTGGTTCAGGTTTTCAGAATGATGGTTGGCAAGAAAATGGTTCACTTTATGTCGAAGCTTTAAGCCGATTTAACTCTGCATATGAAAAAGCCTACAATCCTTATTTTGCAGGTGCTGTTGGCTCAATAGGGTCAAATAATGTTGCTACAGTTGACGCTGTTGATAAGTTCACAGACTTTATTACTCGTATTCGGGATGATTTTCATGGCGGATCGCCTAAAACACCTTTTGTTGTGATCGAGTTGCAAGAAGATTTTATCTATACAAATGGTAGGAAATCAATGAACCGAATAATAGAAGACTTGCCAATGCGTGTAAAACATACAGGTGTAGCTGATAATACAGGCATTGAAAGTAATTCTGATATTATTACTGGATCCACAGACACAACGCATGATTATAGTGTTTTAAAGATTGCTGAAAGATGCGTTGAAGCATTAGACAATGCGATTGATAATTATGCTGTTTCAGGATCGCAACTGGAGCCATTAATGTTTCATAGTTCTGTTTCTATTCTTAAGGAGGCCTCTAACTTTAGAGGTCGTGTCACTTACCCACCAATGTTTCATGAGCCGTTCCCTAATAATGTTAAGTGGAAGCTTATAAAGGCAGACGACGCTAATCGCACCAACGAGGTTGTGGTAGAGGAAATACCCGTTAATTATAATCAGCACTTTGCAGATTTTACAAGTTACGGACTTCCTGCCCCTGATGGTAAGTTTTATTTTTCTTGCCTAGAAGCAACAAATCAGCATGGGACATCTATGTATATTACATCACCAAGTGAATCTTATCACCATATTTAAATGACACCAGAGGAGCTTGAATTAAAAGAGCGTGATGTAAGCGCACGTGAAAAAGCGAATGAGCTTACAGAGCGCTCTTTAAATATAGAAGAAAGAAAGTCAAAGCTTAACTTTTGGGGTATGATTGCAACTGCATTTATAGGGCTTTCTGGTGTTGTTTTTGGCTTGCTGTATGTCAATGATCAAAAGAACCAAGACTTGACAGCGCTGCATAAAAAAATAGACAAATTACATGATAACGATTGCAGCAAAGAACTTGCACAGCAACGCCTTTTCTATGACAGTGGCGAGCTTGGTCAAGTCAAAGATTACGCAAGGCGTATATGGTCTGAATTGCATATGCAAGGCATAATTTCCGAATCTAACGAAAATGTGGTAGATTAATTTATGAGAATATTATCACTGATCGCATTTATTATTTTGGGCTATTTAGAGTATAATGGTGGTTTATGAGTATAACTGAGGAAATGTTCGAAACATATTCTGGTTTTTTGGGCATTGAAGTAGCTGCATTAAAAGCTGTTGTTGATGTGGAATCTCTAGGATATGGATTTGATCCAGTTTCAAAGTTAATGATTATCAGGTGGGAAGGCCATAAATTCAGAAAGTTTCTTGATGGTGACGAGCTGAAAAGGGCTGAAAAAGAGGGATTAGCATATAAGTATTCCAATAGACATAAACATCCACAACCTAAAAACATGCGAGATAGACATAGATTACTTATGGAGGCTATGGCCATAAATCATGATGCAGCTTTAATGTCTATTTCTATGGGTATGGGGCAAGTTATGGGCTTTCATTATAAAGCTCTTGGCTTTTCCTCGCCGCAAGAAATGTTTGATGTTAATGCAAAGGATTTAGATGGTCAATTATCCACAATGGTAAGGTATATTGATGCGTTTGGCCTTAAAGACGAATTAAGAAATTTAGACTGGGCAGGTTTTGCCGCTGGATATAATGGCGCTGATTATAAAGTTAATGAGTATGATAAGAAACTAGAAAAAGCTTATAGAAAACATGGTGGCGGCGGTGTTGTAAAGCGTGGCCTTATCATCAAGCTTGGCGCACAGGGTCAAGAAGTAAGAGGGATGCAAAGAGCATTACAAGAATTGGGATACCCTATAAATCCAGATGGTTTTTTTGGTCAAAAAACTAAGAGTGTCGTTAAATTATTCCAAATGGATAATGGCTTAAAAGTTGATGGTATTGTTGGAAGTGAAACATTTAACGCTATTGAAAGTATTATTCCAGAGCCTAAATGTGAAACAGAACAATTAGAGGAGCTCAAAAAAAAATCAGACAATACCAAAGTGGGCGGATACCTTAAAACAGCAGGTGGTGTTATCTTTGGAACTGGTGCTATAGCTGAGAGCGTATCTTTAATGGATGGCTTAACCATTGCTAATTCTTTTGTTTCCGCTATTAGGCCAATATTAAATCTCATATCTGAGAATATTATCTTGTTCATTATCGCATTGGGTGTTGTTGCCTTTATGTTGGGTCATAGGTTTATAACAAATGACCTTAGAGATAAGATAGAAGGGAAAAAATTATGATGTTTTTCTCTGGTGCATATCAAAAGATATTAGAATGGTCGATGATTGTAGCAGGTGTTTTGGGTATCATTTATTACATTCGCAGAGATGCTAAAAAAGAGACAATCAATCAGATTGAACGAAAGATGTTTAAAGACTATTTCAAAGAGGATAGAGAAGATGCAAAAAAAGCGGAAGCTGTTGATGCTATGCACATTGATGACGTTAGGAGCATGCTCAAGCGAACAGGTCGATATTACCCATAGTACAAGCACAAACTGCCTTTTTGCTGAGAGGCTTCACTTCCCCTTATCTGCTATTAAGCATAATGAAAAATTAGAGGGTTTAGATCTATCCAAATATTTAATCAAAAATATGGATAATCCAGACCAAATAGAGATTGTGGACGAGATTATAAGGCAGCAGAGATATTTAGATCGTGTTATTCCTTTGCATCAAAGGCAAATAGCATCTTCTAACTATATTTATCAAAACAGATGTTTGGAGTAGTAATGTGGCACTATTGTTATTACCTATCGCACTATCAGCGCTCTTATATGACATACATGCGTTGGGTGAGTATGCTTTGTAAGTGATGAACAAGGAAACACCATAAAGGCGCCCCCTTGTGCATTTTGTAACTATCGAACTGAATCGAAAGTTAACCTGAGAAATTATACTATATGCGGCAAAGTTTACCGATGCCCTTTATTAAACATATAGATTTTATCCCCCCTTTGATCCACGCCCACGTGGAACGTAAGCCTTTGGAATAGATCAAAAGAGGTTTAGAAAGTACTATAAAATTTCAGAGTGCTTTATGTTTCTCAAAGGCGCAGACTCTGAACACCTTAATCATTATATACATCATCACAATTATTTTTTCAAGAATTAACCTTACATTAACCATGTAGGAGTATTGTTATCTCAAGGGCAGGAAGAAAGCCCGAAACACAATGAGGTAACAAAATGAAACACTGGTTATTACTGGCACTTTTGCCACTCTTTACAGCATGTTCAGCACGTCCGATAGATATTCAATATGCTATTGTGCATAATCCATGTTCAAAGTTCATTAATGTAGGCGACCACGACCTATGCATGTATGAATTTAAGTATGGGGTGCAATTATGACATTCCTAGATAAATTTTGCTTTGGCCTTCTTGGTGTGTCGGTGTTTACAATTGTATATGATGACATAGCGCAAGAATTAGACGGATTATTCGAAGCTAATGCAGCGGTAAAGCAAACATCATACAAAGATTATTTGAAGGACGATATTTATTTGTGTGACGACAATGGATGTGTGGATTTATTGGAAAAAGCTTTTAATAGCTTAGACGAAAAGCCACAAATGCCATTAGGTAAAGTTCCAAGCCAGAAGCAAATCAAATGCCTTGCGCAGAATATTTATCAAGAGGCAGGAATTGAGCCGTTGCAGGGCAAGATAGCCGTTGCTTATGGAACAATAGAGCGTGTAAAGGATAATCGCTTCCCTGATAGCTTATGTGGCGTTGTATGGCAGAAGAACCAAATGTCATGGACTAAGAGCTATAAAAAAAGAAACAAGCCTACACCGCCAATTTATTACACTATTGCACTTGATGTTTTAAAAGGGAATTACAGCCCACCGTCAAAATGTCCCGCTACTAATTGGTATAATCCAATAGATGCAAGGGGCAGCTTTAACGAAATGCAATTTGTCAAAGGTAAGACAATTTGCACATATACAATTTCACGTCACACATACATTGCTTTTAAATAAGGAGAAATAGCATGAAGAAAATACCAGCAAATATCACATCATTACTTTTTGTGGCGCTTATCATAGTGCCACTGCTCAAAAATGGGGGCGTTATATGATATTATTATTTCTAGCGTATGCGATTTGGGAGAAAAGAAATGAATTATAGAGACAATTGGAATTCTTTATTTTGGGTTAGAATAAAAGGCTATGAAGCATTTATTTTACCATCTTGGCGCAGATTTGATGCAGCTAATTGCAATGGGGATCATATAAAGGTGAAGTTATGACAAATTTATATTTATCAAAGGAAGTGTACGATAAAATCGAACACTTAGGAAAGGAGCTTGAGGGAGAATATAGGCATCCAGTAGTTGATGATTTAATTATAGTACATCCTGCATATCCTTATACGTGGAACGAGCGAGCAGTATCATTGATTAAAACACATGGTAGCGATTATGTAAGTGGTTATGTAGAAATTTATAAGGATGGCAAGCCTATGCGTGTCCCTATAAAACCATGCAGCGCTGGTCAAATTTCAGACAAACAATATGAACTGCATAATATACAGGGCAGGAACAACAACCAAGAAATGGCTTACATATTTCATAATGTTTTTTACATGGGGATGTGTGCTGTTCTGGCAATTAATGGTGGATATTTGTCTAAGTCCCAAACATCTAAGCCTAAAGCTTGGAAAAGATTAAGAAAAAGGCATAAAGGCGATATTCGTTATGACAGCCATTATATTGTGAATATAAATAAAACTTATCAGCAATCCAATCCTGAAAGCTTGAGTAATGCCGTTGAGCAAAGGTATCACATGAGAAGAGGGCATTGGCGATATATGAAGTCAAAAGGAGAGAGAGTTTGGATAAAGCCATACTGGGCTGGAAACAAAGACTTGGGAACAATTAACAAAGATTATAAGAGGTAATGACATGGCGATACACCCTAATTTGCAAATTGTACGTAGTGCAGGTGTAAAAAATACAATGAAAAAGCAATTTAAAGCTAATATTTCAGGAACTAACCTTGAATGGATTTGCCCCAACGATCACCAAGGTGAAGTTACGCTCAATGGTAGTAAGCTATTGTTTTTTTACGACAGAAAAGTATTTTTTTACAAAGGTAAAAAATACAAAGGCAATAGATCAGAGTGCGAAGAGTTTATAAAAAGAAAAATAAATGAGGTGAAGTTATGAATGACGTGGATTTTATGGAATATGTACGCACAAGGGAAACTGATTGCCCTGTTTGCAAAGAACCGCTTAAAGACCATAATGAGGCGAAACTGCAAGCTTGTGGTTTTATGATTGGTGTTTTTAACAAAGCCAACGGAAAAGAAAACGCCTAAATGAAAATAGAGGGAACTTTTCGGTTCCCTCTAGTCAATGGAAGTAATATGTAACAATGAAAACTAAACAAGCACAATCACTGTAACATATGCTTTATCACCATGTAAATAGAAAACAAAATTGCACCACCGCCAGATAAAAGATATGTGCATATGACGACATTCTCAATAGTGAGCATTCTTTTCTTTGGTGCCATCCATATTGGACGTGGTTGACGCAGTGAGCAATATAGGAAAACGCCTAGTGCCAATAATGATGCAATAGTAAAAAATAAGGTGTTGTCATTCCACATCATGATGACACCTCAATATCAGCCATAGTCAAAGCCCCACTTGTGCCAAATAGCGTATCATCCGCACTTGTTCCTAATAGCGTATCATCCGTACTTGTTCCTAATAGCGTATCATCCGTACTTGTTCCTAATAGCGTATCATCCGTACTTGTTCCTAAAATATAAGCCATATCAGACCCTTATAAATGTTTGTTGCTTTATCTCTTCCATAGGTGGAAAGACAATAAAATCTTTCTCCATGTCTAAAGATTGGTTAGGGTTGCTTATAGTTTTCACAGAAAGCAAAGACACCATAAGTAGATTAAGCAATAAAAAACAATGTTTTTTCATTTTTTCACCTCTGGAAAATCTGGAAGTGGGCGCCATGCTTTAGGCGTGAACTCACGAAACGAGTGCTCGCAATAACCGCAATACGCAACCTCGGAGTCAACAGAAGCATAATAGTTGGTACGATAACCACGTCCAACCCGATACACGTCTTTCAGTGCCGTAAAAACCGAAATGCCGTCAAACACTAACACCTCTGCGTCTTTAGGCATTTTATCTAAGTCATGACACCATCCGTCATCGTCAAATTCAATAACGTTTTGCTCACGAAATATTAAAAGTATTCCTTCTGCATCTTGCCAATCTATAGTTCGACTTTCTGTGTCATCGGAGTGCATGAAATATGCTGATTCTCTCAATTTATCAATAAGACCAATAAAATCATCAACAGTAATCATTCTTTTCATCTCAACTCTCCTAGCTTTTTATCTTGAACCTTTGACCAAACAGCATTCAAGAAATCTTGGTTTTGCATTCTCTCATATGGGGTGCCTTGATTTTTTCTTTGTATGTATCTTTGCTTTGTTGCGCTATTCATACATCTACTCGAGCAATATTTAGCAGGCTTTTTTCCATTCATTCTACTTTCAGGGATTTTAGAACCGCACCATTCACACTTTGCGTTTCTCTGCTTATGATATGCACCACGGCAGCTATCGGAGCAAAATATTTTGTGCTTTCTTTTGGGTGTAAACTCTTTTCCACATTGTAAACATTTTGCCATCAATTCACCCCGCAATTTTTTGAAATTGTCTCTAAAACTTCACGCCTTTTATTTGTATCTTTGATTGTGGCGGCTAGCTGATTAAATTGGAGCTTAAGCCCTAAGTAATCCTTATGGTCTGGCTTTATTTCTCGAAGTCTTTCGTATGTCTCTGTCATTTTGTCTATTGTGTTACTCATCTTCGCATCAAGCTCCTGCACCATCTCTTCAATTGTCTTACCCATAAAAAGCACCATCTAGCATTGAACTATGCACTTCATTAGCAACCACCAATGAGCCTAAAACCAAAATGATTAAAGCAGGTATTGCAATCTTCTTTACAAATCTTTTTACTCTTGCCCATTTACTCGGAAATCTATTCACTGGTACATAGTCGCCGTGTAATTCTGTATCATGCTGCATAAGTTCTTCCCAATTGTTGCGTTTTGCGTGATTTTCAAGTTCTTGAAAACATGGTGAATATGCTATATAGTGTCTTTGAAATAACATTTTACTTCCTTTTGTATTGTGTTTTTTTTCATTGCTTACTGTGTACCCTGCCGTTTTTCATGTTTCTCGGCAGGGTTTTTTATTCACTCTTCTGGAATGTATTCTTTCTTCTCTAAGTAACGATCATCATTTGTACCGTTGATTTTATCGTGAATTTGCGCCATAGCCATAAGCATTTGAGCAATTAGATCACTCGGAATGTCATTTGGTGCGCTATCCAAGAAGAATGTTAAGAAGTCCTCTTGTGCTTGTGCGTAATTTTCAGAAAGTATTTCCAGATCACGGTATGGACTATCAGTGCAATGATTAGTTTTTTCATAGGATCGATTGATAAAGTTCTGTATCAATTCTTGTTGTTCTTTACTCATATTAACCTCGCTGTGTGTTTGTGTGATTATATTTGCATGATTTGGGTGTTGGGTCAATAGTAAGTTTAATTATTTTTTAGTTTTTTTTTAATTAATTTTGTGCTAAGGTTTACTTACAAGGAGTTATGATTATGTATGTAAGAGATTTTATAAAAAAATTAGGTGGATTAACAAACGTTTCACTTGATCTAGGCCTATCTGAGCAAGCTGTGCATCGTTGGTACAGGAAGGGTGTTCCTGCTAATCGCATGAAAGTTTTATCCGATTACTGCTACGGTGAAGGGTTCAAAGAGTTCGATAAGAAATTCATCAGCGAATTAGAAACGGAGAAGAAGTGATGACTAACCATATACAAGACGTGGATCATGGTGACTTTGAGATATGTGTATACCAAAGTAATTTAAATGGGCAGTACAGTTTTGACATAAGAAATATGCATGGTGAGGTTGTTGAAAGCTATTCTGGCTTTAAAACAAAAAAAATAGCAACAGATTGCGCCACAAGGATAATTGAAAACTATGAAGGGGAATAAATCTATGGAAATGTATATAAACAAAGATAGACACTTAAGAGATATAAACAAAAAACCCCACCGTCAAAAGTGGGGTTTAATTTTGAACAGAGAGGGAATACCTCTTAGCTCCTTCTGAACAATTGTAGATTATCTTATTCAAACAAATGTTTCAAGTCTTCTTGCTCGTGGGGTAGGTGATTTTTATATCTTAAAGTCCACTTTTCGTCCTTATCATTCCAGTTAAAAGCCAACCCATTGTCATATCTTACACAGTCTATACTCCTATCATAAATGCTAAATTTATCCACGCCATACCCTGCAAAGTGACCACTTTTGATCTCAACTTCGGTCTGCGTGGTTTGTGGCGTGTCGTAAACATAGACTTTTTTGCAGTCTTTTTTCTCTAAAATAATTTCACTGTGTGGTGTTTTAAGAGATAAAAAATATATTCCATCTTCTTCAAACAATTCAGATACTTTCAAAACCCAAAGATTGCATTCTGTTGCAACCCAATCACCCACTTTAATTTCTTCACTCATTTGTTTTCTCCTATTTCAATTTCTTATAGATTGCGCTGACAATCTCAAATGCAGCATCTAACGGTGTAATAACGGATAAATTTAAGATTGCTATAATAAGCCAAACAGGTATGTTTGTGCCATTAATTGAAGATGATCCTGTGGGTGGGCTAAAATAGCATTCAATAGCAGTGGCTATAAGCGCAAATAATATTAGAAAGCAGCTATTATATTTTTTACTTGTGATAATTTTGTAAATAGTTTTAAGCATTTTCACCCTCATTTGTTAGTTTTTCTAGTGGCTCACAAATCAAGATATCGTCATGTTCGTCTAAGGTGTATCCATCACAATCTAGTTCAGAAAAATCAGCATGAGTGTTTACGCTGTTTAAAAAGCATATTTTTGCGTGATCTTCGTTTACGGCATTTATGATGCTCATTCTTTCTTTCTCCCATCCAACTTTATAAACTTTGATGGTTGCAATATCTTTTAAAGTTGCGGTTAGGGATTGGATTTTACCCTCTAAATAACTAATTTTATCTTTAGTATACATTACTTTTCCTCATTTGTTAGTTTTTCCAGTAGCTCTATGATGTATTCGTTTTGGTTTTTAATGTGTCCTAAGAATACTTTGTTTATAGTTTTATCATCAATATATCCTGGCTCTATAAACTGCATCGCCTTATTGAGATTTTTGTTACTTTCTTTTAAGCGTTTTTTTGCTTTCATAACACCTCTTGCACTTCCAATGTTCTTTAATGATTTTACCACCTTGCCTGATTTCATGCTGTCCGTGTGTTGCGTTGTTGTTGCAGTCTGGTACTTCGCATATTTTATGGCGGTGGTCGATTTCTAATTTTTCAAATGATACATTTTTGTTAACGAGCTTTTGCGTTAATTCTTCCAATGTATCATCTGATATTTTATAACGCTCTTTACCGCTTTTCAGTGTGAGCTTAAACTTTTTCACGTAAATTCTCTTTGAGATATTGAATAAGTTGATCTTGCCTTTGCGCTTTCCCCTCTACAGCAGATAAAACATGTGCGTCAATCGCTTTCCCACCGTCATCGAGATTAGAGATTAAATGCACAATACGTACAGGCTTTGTTTGCCCTTGCCTGTAAAGCCTTCCGTTAAATTGTTGGTAAAGCTCTAATGACCAGTTCATACCGAACCATACGATCATAGAGCCGCCTTTTTGCAAGTTTAAGCCATGTCCTGCACTGGCAGGATGTGCAAGAAGCATTTTAATCTTTCCTGCGTTCCAATCATTAACGCATTTTCCTTTAGGGTCAAGCGTGACCGCTTCTGGAAAAGCAGCCTGCAATCTCTCTAAGTCTGACTTGAAATTATAAGCAACAAGAATATTCTCTCCTGCATTATCCTCCATGATGTCTTTTATAGCTTCTATCTTCGCATCATGCGTCACATGGTAATCTTTTTCTTCATTATAGATTGCCCCATTGCATAATTGCAAAAGCTTACCAGCCTTAGAGGCTGCGTTCTTTGCTTCAATGATTTCACCATCCTCAAGTTTAAGAATAAACTCTTCAAGCATTTCATCATATTTTTCTGATGCTTCTCTTGACATTTCGCAAGGGATAGAAATATCAATACGCTTAGGCATATCCAAATAATCCTTTGCTTCCATACTCAAGCACACATCTTGAATTTTATCACGCACCATTGTATCAGCGCCATTTATCATTTCCATGGTATACCCCATATATCCCGATGGTGTGAAATATTTGCTTTTGAACTCTGTAATGCGTGATCCTAGGCGCTTCCCACCGTCAATAAGATAGATCTGCGACCATAAATCCATAATTCCGTTAGGGGCAGGTGTTCCCGTAAGCAACACCATATAATTGACTTTACCAAGAACCTTGCACAAAGCCTTAAAGCGTTGCGCCTTACTGCTTTTAAATGATGATGACTCATCAATAATGACGCAATCCCAAGGAAATTTTTTCTTTTTTATACAAAGATCAACCAACCACTTAACATTCTCTCTATTTGTAAGATAAATATCTGCTTTGGTTTTTAGGGCATTTATGCGACTCTCTTTATTGCCTGTGATTTCAGAAAAGGTAAGATGCTCAAGATGCTTCCATTTCTCCGCCTCCTGCGCCCATACAGTGCGAGTTACCCGTAATGGTGCAATAATAAGCGCACGATTAACTTTACCTTCCTGCATAAGCTCTGATGTGGCTGTCAGGGATGATGTCGTCTTCCCAAGCCCCATATCAAGGAAGAGCCCACATTTCTTTTTTTCTTTTACGAATGATACAGCTCTATTTTGATAGTCATGCAAATTTATTCTGTCTAGCATCTATCACCTCTTTACCTTCATCAACATTATAGACAACGTAACAATCCATTTTGTTGTTGCGTAGCTCATTCAGGCGCATTATTTGCTGTTTAGATAATAATCCACCTTTACGCTTAAACTCTATGAAGAATATATCTCCGTCTTTTATAAAGACACGATCTGGAACACCACGATTTTGAGGCGACAAGAACTTAAAACAAAGAAAACCGTTCTTTTTGGCGTAATCACAAACCTTTTTTTCAATCTGCTTTTCTAACATGAAGAAGAAAGGGGACAATATGTCCCCGCCCTATTTACAGATCGTTGAAATCATCATCACTGAAATCATCATCAAATGAATCAAATTCATCATCTGATGCAACTGGATTTCCTGACAGTCTTTCGCCATCTTTAAAGAATTGTACGCCACGCAAATTAGCGGAAATTCCACGGGATTTCTTGCTGTACCCCCAAAACTCAATAGATGCATTCACAAAACAACCGCTGTAAAGGATGTTATCATCTTCTGCGATAATTGATTTATCACGATTGAGTGTCTTTGGTCGCACACTATTTTTAGCACGAATAACCCAATGACCTGCATATTCTGGATATTTCTCTGTATCGAGAGTGTCCCCATCTTTTACACACATTTTATCAATAGGAATTTGAGCAATATTCTTAACTTTGATCTTTTTCAAGATTTCAGCAAGAATATCATCGATTTTCGTTTTTGTTTCTGTATCTGATTTGGGAAGTAAGAAAGATGCTCCGTAATTTCCCGTATCTTCACCCTGATAAGTCTCTGTCTTGAAGAGCGATGGGAAAGAAAGTCTTACATTTTTAAGCATTACCTTTGTCATAATTATAACCTTTTCAGTTCTTTTTTTACTTTAAAACGATTCGTCTTTTAACGTTTCGTTAACCATATAAGTACCATATATGGTTAGATATGTAAACCAATATTAAGAGAAAATATCAAAATCATCTTCGAT
>VMHT01062339.1_pt1 | contig 16704 bp, 16 predicted proteins | sample 4693611 | NCBI WGS metagenome assembly VMHT01 (sample SAMN12280063, study PRJNA550983) | marine metagenome | isolation source: seawater sampled from same location over 5 years 0.02-0.2 micron viral filtrate | place: USA: collected off the coast of southern California halfway between the port... ... | reverse complement strand
TACTTTTATTTGAAGAAACTGATCCACAATTTCATTGCAGTTTAGGAATTTCAAGAGATAAAGAATATGGGTTTATTTACTCCAGTCAAACTAATGCAAATGAAGTTCGATTCTTTCCATTAAATAACCCAACAGAATTGAAATTAATTCTTAAGAGAAAGAAAAAACATAAATACTACGCAGATATTTTTGATAATACTTTTTATGTCATGACAAACATGAGTGGTCAGAATAACTTTTCACTTAAATATTCTGATTTATCCGTTTGTCATCAATTTAAAAAATGGAAAACCATCCTCAAAGAAAGTAAAAGAAGATATCTATTAGACTTTGAAATATTCAAAAAACATATCCTTCTTGATGTAAGGGAAAACGGTCTTCCTCAAATATTAAAAATAAATTCCAAAAACGGCACCCATGAATACATTGAATTTGATGAGCCTTGTTATGACGTTTCTCTAGCAGGTAATCATGACCCAAAAGCTGACTATTTTTGTTTCGCATATTCATCACTGAATAAACCAGAGACTGTTTACAAGGAATTTTTAGTTTCTGGAAGAAGATCCGTTATTTGGAAATCAAAAATTAAGTGCAAGACAAAAGGCTTAAAAGTCGAAAGGCTTTCACTGAAATCCAGAGATAAGATAAAAATTCCTGCATCTCTTGTTTACAAAGATGATGGCACTCCTTTAGATAAAAAACCCATACTTTTTTATGGATACGGATCTTACGGCCATATTATTGATGCTAATTTCCGTTCCAGCATTTTGCCCTTATTAGAAGAAAACTTTATCTTTGTTTTAGCGCATATTCGCGGCGGATCCGAAATGGGTAAACATTGGTATGAGAATGGACGTATGCACAAGAAGAAAAATACCTTTTATGACTTTATCGATGTAACTCAAGGATGTTTAAAAAAAGGTTATGGAGATAAAGATAATGTTTTTGCTATGGGAGGAAGTGCCGGTGGTTTATTGATGGGTGCTGTAGTAAACGAAGCTCCAGATTTATACAAAGGCATTTTAGCAGCAGTCCCCTTTATGGATGTTGTGACAACCATGCTTGATGAATCTATTCCCTTAACAACTTTCGAATACGATGAATGGGGCAATCCTAATAATAAAAAAGATTATGACTATATGAAGAGTTATTCACCCTACGATAATTTATCCAATCTTCCATATCCAAACATTTTGGTGACTTCTTCGCTATTCGATTCGCAAGTGCAATACTACGAACCTGCGAAATACGTTGCTAAATTAAGGGACCTTTCAACTTCAAATAATAAAATTCTCTTTAGAATAAACTTAATTGGCGGCCACGGAGGCTTAAGCGGAAAGACTGCGGTGTTGAAGGAGACTTCAGAAGACTTTACCTTTTTTCTTAGTTTAGTGGATTCCTAATTTACTAATTGCCTCTGCAGCGATTGCAAGAGAACTAGTTAAACCTGGACTATCAATACCTTGTAAATGAATTAAATTATCTAGTCCGTGATCATTTGCATCAAGAATTTCAAAATCCTGACTACCTTCGCCTTCCGCCACTATCTTTGATCGGATTCCTGTGTAATCTGGAATTAAGCATGAGGGGTCAAAATTTACCCAATAGGATTTAATTGAATTACAAAACTCATCCAAAGTATCTTCATTAAAAGAATACTCAATGGAATCCACCCATTTTGCATTTGGTCCAAAGCGAAGATTATTTTCAATATCCATTCCAGCGTGAATACCATGACCATTTGAGTTAGGAAGCGGATAGATTAGATGCTTAAAAGGATTTTTCTTTTTATAAAGATAGTAATGACCTTTTGCATACATTACTTTTTTGATTTTTGGTAAGTTTATTTCTTTAATTCTATTTGCGACGTCTTCCGTATGAAGGCCCGAGGCATTAATCAAAAAATTACAATGAATTTTATCGTTTGAATTAAGTGTTAATTTAAAATATCCATTAATTTTTTCAGCATGTTTTAACTCAGATGCTAAAACTACATAACCAGTTTTTTTTATGTCCTCCTCTAAGGCGCTCAAGTATTCTGGCACACTTATTATTCCGGACTCACTTGAAAAAATTGCTGTTTCACACCTAATCTCTTCTTCAAGAACTTTGACCTTTTCTTTAGAGAGCATTTGTAATGGAACGCCATTGGCTTTTCCATTTTCATACAATGACTCAAGCTGTTCCTGCTGGTTTTCTTCAGTCGCCACTATTAGCTTCCCAGTTTTTTTAAATGGAATATTTTTTGTAGCTGCATATTGATAAAGCTTCTGTCTTCCGTCGCAACATACTTTAGCTTTTAGAGATTTTGATGAGTAATACAGGCCGGCATGGATAACGCCAGAATTTCTTGTACTGGCACCTTCGCCTATTCTATTTTCTTTCTCAATGACAGCTACTTCAATGCCCTTATCGGCTAAATATTTTCCTACAGCTAAGCCTACTACTCCAGCACCGATAACAACAGCCTCTATTTTTATCTCAATTCTCCCTATTTTTAGTGTAATTATCTTGAAGAGTTCTCATTTCCTTAGAAAGAAGAAAAATGGCTATTAGATTTGGTAACGCAGCCGCTGCTACAGTAATCAGTGCAAAATTCCATATAACTTCTGTATCAATCCAACCTGTGCCAACAATAAAAAAAGCTGACATATAAACAATCCTATACAGAAAAACGTATTTTTTACCGAACAGATAAATAGTGCATCGATCTCCATAGTAAGACCATGACACCACTGTGCTGAAAGCAAATAACAAGAGGCCTAAAGTTACAATGTATTCTCCATAGTCGCCAAAAAAACCTTTATTAAATGCTTTGCTGGTCAGCACAGCAGATTTAACTAAAGATTTTCCAACGATGTCCACATCAGATAAAACTAGGCCATCTTTGACGATGATTTCACCGTTAAATAGATTTTCATTTTCATAGATAAAGATATCTTCAGCGAACGATCTATTATTTATAAAAGTATAATTTCCTTCAACTTTTCCTGATTTAATATTTATTTCTCCTGAATGAAGGTTGATGGAATTATTATCTCCTTGAAAGAAATCGATTAGTTTTTCCGAGTCAGTTTCATCAAGACTCCCTTCTAGAATAAAGAAAGATGTTCTTTCAAATTTGTTTTCATATTTCTCTATCCATGCACCTGAAGAAAGGATAACCAATCCGGTGAGGGTGCAAATTACAATGGTGTCAATAAAAGGCTCCAGTATGGAGACAAAACCTTCCTCAATTGATTCTTTTGTTTTTGAAGTAGCGTGCGCAATAGGCGCAGAACCCTGCCCCGCCTCATTTGAATATAGCCCTCTAGCAACTCCATAATTAAAAGCCGTAGCTATGCTGGCACCTAAAAATCCTCCCACTACCGAAGTTCCCGTAAAGATATCATTGAATATCATTTGAAAAGTAGGAAGGATATTTTCGTAGTTATAAAAAATCACACTCAGTGCACCAATAAAATAAATTGCAGCCATTGTTGGCACAATGGAAGCGGCAACCGAAGCTATTCTTTTTAGACCTCCAATTATCACAAGTCCAACTAAGATAGTCATGATAATAGACGTCGTAAGATTAGGGATTGCAAAACTGGAAAATAACGTACTACTGATATTGTCTATTTGGGGCATCATCCCTGAACCGAATGTGGTAACTAACAAACAAAAAGCAAAGATGATTCCCAACCATTTAGACTTTAAGCCATCTTGCATGTAATACATTGGACCACCGGCAATAGATCCGTCTTCTAACGAAATCCTGTATTTATGGGCTAAAGATACTTCGACGTATTTAGTAGTCATTCCTAAGAATGCAGTAATCCACATCCAAAAAAGTGCAGCAGGACCGCCGATGAAGATTGCCATTGCCACTCCTCCAATATTTCCGGTTCCAACTGTTCCGGATAAAGCAGTGCTTAAAGCTTGGAAAGGCGTGGTTTCCCCTTTGTTATCTTTATATTTGTTGCCGGAAAAAAGAATTTTCCAGGCTCTGTTGAAAAAAATTATTTGTGGAAATTTAAGATAGATAGTAAAAAAAATACCTGTTCCCAAAAGTAAAGCTGGAAACCACGGAGAACTGCCAAAGTAACTATCTATCAGCAGGATTGCTGAATTTATCGAATCCACTACTAAATCGCTTTAGTCTGCACGTATTGATTAAATTCTTGATAGCCGCCAACTAGCTCTCCATCAACAATTATTTGAGGAAAGGTTCTAGCGTTTGGGAATTTTTCTGTGAATTCCTCTCGATTGAAGTCTTCATCCAGCATGTACTTTTTAAATTCTAAATCCTTTGTTTCGCATATTTGAACGGCTGCATCGCAGAATGGGCATTGTGGTTTTGACCAAATTTCTATCATAATGTCTCCTAAATTTACTTTTCTATGATTTTAAACGCTATCTCATCTGGCTTCACTTTATATTTTAATAATTTTTTAGCTTTTACTAAGATATTTTTATTTCCAATTCTATTCATTGGTTTGCTGGCTACTACAGCAGATTATTTATCTTCTCAAAGCGAAGATTACTTTGTCATTACTGGATTAATATTAGCCTTCCAAGTGATCTTTCTGACTCCTTTATATACGGGCATGGCTATTTTAATTGGCAGGGATTTAAGAAGTGGATCTCTTAATAAACTAATTGGATATGTAATAGTTTCAGCTCAACTAGCATTAAAGATTTTTATTCTGCAAGTAATCATTGGAGTCATGACAATCATAGGTTTAGTTTTATTTATCGTTCCTGGACTGTATATCCAATTTAGATTCACCTATTCAGTTTACTACTTAGTTTTAGAGGGAAATTCTATCTTAAGGTCTTTAGACAATTTATGGAATGAATCCAGAGAAGTACACTGGTCTTTATTCAACGCAGGAGTTTTACTAACTCTTGTGACGATTTCTTTTGTTTTGATCGTTTATGCAATTTTAGGATTAACGTCTCAAGAGGAAATCTCAGTAGTTTTAAGCTTTATTGGTAATTGCATCACTGTTTACTTGCAAATGATTCTAGTAGCTTTTCCTGTTTATTCAATTTACCAACTAATTCTTAAAAAAAATTAGTAGCTAATTGCAGCAGTTTGAAAATCATAGTTAAGATTTTCATTAGACTGCAAAGAATTTATCACTGGCAAGATTTCATCGTAAAGATAGATCAAAGAGTCTGTCTCTAAAGTATTTTTAATTTCTTTGGAAATTTGAGCAAATGGAGTATCACTTAAAGTTTCTGTGAAATGAATGAGAACGCTTTCTTCAATTATTTTTGATAACCAGTTGAGCTTTATCAGCAAGTTATCCTTATCTTTATCTTTGATTAAGAAGTTGATTATCTCCTTACCTTTTAACGAAACTAAATCTTCAAACAATCTCATGACTTTTTCTTCTTTGTTCCAGCATTCTTCTGGATAATCATTTTTATTGATATCAATAAATCCAGCATTATTTAAATCAGAATTCAGACTATGCGTTTCAGGATTAAGTTTGTAATGGGTCAATCTGCTTAAGACTGTTGGCTTAAGTCTGTAAGGCAAAGAAGTAGTTAGAATAAACTTCAAATTTTCCGGCGGCTCCTCTAATGACTTCAATAAAGTATCTTGCGCAAAAAAATTTAACTCATCAGCTCTAAGGATTAATACAATTTTTTTATCGGCTATTAATGGAGTCGAGTATATAAAATCTGATGCATCTCTGATCTGTTTAATTTGAATCTGAGTTCTATCTTTTGAACGCTCTATAACTTTGATGTCGGGATGAGAATTAGCAGAAAATAAATTACATGAATGACAATCATTGCAGAACAAATTATTTTTTTTGATGTCTTTGCATAAAAAAGATTGAGCAACGTGTAATGCAATTTTTTCTGGTTGTGATATGAAATTTCCAGACAGAAGAACAGAGGAAGCGCTGCTCATAAAAATCAAATTAATCAGATTCTCTAAGTCCTTAGTCATTTAAAAAAGTTTACTGATAACTGATTGAAGAATGTTGTCAGGCTCTTGTCCAGCATCCACGGTAAGGAACCTATCAGGATTTGCGTCTGCCGCTTCTAAGAAACTTTTCCTTAGCCTTCTATGGAACTCTAAATTCTCTGACTCAAATCTATCAAGTTCATTTCTTGAGGAGGCTCTTTTCAAACCTACTTTCGGATCAAGATCTAACAGTATAGTCCTGTCTGGTATCGTTATTTCTGTTTGACTGACTAAATCATCAATGATGTTTTTGGAGATACCTCTACCGGCGCCCTGGTAGGCATAAGTTGAATCAATATAGCGATCTGTAATGACAATTTTTCCTTCCTCTAGGGATGGCTTTATTACTTTATCTAGATGATCCAATCTATCAGAGAACATCAATAAAAGTTCTGTCAAAGGACTAATTTGTTGCTTTTTATCTAGAAGAATTGTGCGAAGAATTTTTCCTATTGAGGTACTGCCTGGCTCCTTAGTGAGAACGTAGTCAATTTTTCTTTCTTTAAGGTACTGACCTAGACCATTTACTAGAGTAGATTTTCCACATCCCTCAATACCTTCTACGCTTATAAACATTCAGTGAAGTTTATCAAACTAAAAGATTTTTCTATTGATATTTTTTTATAGCTTCTTTGTGCTCATCGTATGTTTCGGAAAAATAATGAGAACATTTTTCTTTCGCTACAAAGTATAGAAAGCTATGTATGTCTGGGTTTGATGCTGCACTTAGAGCTGATTCAGATGGATTTGATATCGGCATAGGAGGTAATCCTTTATTTGTATATGTATTAAAGGGAGTATCTTTCCTCAAATGATGCTTTTTAATATCTCCATCAAAGTCCTCTATGCCATAAATCACTGAAGAATCAATTTGCAAAGGCATATTTAATCGAAGCCTGTTATAGATTACGCCTGCTACTTTTCTATGTTCATTAGGGCACGCCTCTTTTTCTAATAAGGATGCTAGAACTAAAAGTTCCTGAGGTTCTTGTAAAGAAACATAAGGAGTTCTTGAGTTCCAGTATTTTTCTAAAAGACTATCTTGAGCAAGGATCGCTTCTAAAAAAACATCTTCACTATCTTCAAGGCTTGAATAATAGTAGGTATTTGGATGGAATCTCCCTTCAAGAGCATGAATGTTTGTTTTGTCGAATTTAATTCCATTTATCTTCAAAGAAACTGGTACATTCGATCTATCCAGTATTTTGCTAATGGTGGAACCTTCAGGGATTCTATACTTTCTAAAATGGGTATCTGATGAAATTATTTTTGTTAAAACAGAGAAGAGATTCTCATGTTTTCTTATTAAATAATCTCCGTAAGTGATATTTTTGTCCAACGATGAGTATTGAAGGATAACTGTAACAAATGAGGGAATGGTTATATTTATGTTTTCTAGGTCATCAATAATTTTTAGGTAAGAATCTCCTCTTTTAATTTCAAAAATTAAATCCTCTTTGATTCCAGACGGTTTTATAAATAAAGATACGCTGAATAATATATTTATGAAGCAAACTGTAAGTAAAAGTCTTATCACCTAGATTTTTGAGAACACCAAAGATGCGTTCGTTCCACCAAACCCAAATGAATTATTTAGAACATAGTTAATTTCTTTTTCTTGAGATTCATTAGCAACGTAGTTAAGTTTTGGAGCATCTGCGTCAAGATTATCAAGATTTATGGTTGGGGGGAGACGATTATCTCTAAGACTTAGAATAGAAAAAATTGATTCTATTGCACCTGCTGCTCCTAAAAGATGACCAGTCATAGACTTTGTAGATGAAACAGCTATTTGTTCTAAAGAAGATGAAAAAATATGAGCTATCGCGTTTGCTTCAATGATATCTCCTAAAGGTGTAGAGGTTCCATGGGCATTTATATAGTCGATTTTTGAGCTATCTATATCTGCATCTTTTAGTGCTGAAATCATTGCTTGCTTGGCACCCTTCCCGTCTTCAGCAGGCGCTGTCATATGAAAAGCATCAGAACTCATTCCAAATCCTGATACTTCTGCATAAATGTTTGCAGATCTTGCTTTAGCGTGCTCGTATTCTTCCAATACTAAAACACCTGCACCATCACCCAAAACAAAACCATCTCTATCTTTATCCCATGGTCTGCTAGCTTTGGTGGGATTTTCGTTATTTGTAGATAAAGCTGTTACTGCAGAAAACCCTCCCAAACCAAGAGGAGTGATAGCCATCTCTGATCCGCCGGTGATCATGACATCGCAATCACCGTGTGAAATAGACCTAGCTGAAAATCCTATGCTGTGATTTCCACTGGAACAAGCTGTAACAATTGATAAATTAGGGCCATGCAATCCATATTCGATGGAGACCAAACCGGAGACCATGTTTACGATTGCTCCCGGAACAAAAAAGGGTGAAATCTTTCTTGGACCTCTCTTGTCTAAAGTAAGGGCATTTTTTTCAATGGTATCCAAACCACCTATCCCAGATCCAATCGAGACTCCTATTCTCGAAGAATCTATTGAATTTAGCTCCAAGCCAGAATTTTCAATTGCATGTTTGGAAGCAACCAATCCATACTGAATAAATTCATCAACTCTTCGCTTAGTCTTTACATCCAGATGATTTATATTATCAAAATCTTCTACTGGAGCAGCGAATTTTGTTGGGTAATCTGTTACATCGAATGCTGTAACAGTCTTAGCGCCGCTTTTGCCGGCTAAAATATTTTGCCAAGTAGGCTCTAATTCATTTCCCAAAGGGGATATGATACCCATGCCTGTCACTACAACTCTACGAGATGCGGCCATGAGTGTGTGTGAATGGAATTAAGATGCAGAATCTATGTAACTGATTGCATCTTGAACAGTTGCTATTTTTTCAGCTTCTTCATCAGGAATCTCAATTTCAAATTCCTCTTCAAAAGCCATTACAAGTTCAACAGTATCAAGTGAGTCTGCTCCCAAATCATCTATAAACGAAGCTGTTGTAGTAACTTCTTCTTCACTTACGCCTAATTGTTCGCAAACAATTCTTTGAACTCTTTCTTGTGTGCTGCTCATAAATACCTCTTTAAGGTTAAAAAGTTGTCGAATTATATACCCAGAAGATAAGTTTTTTAATTTTTTTTATGCATAACCTACATGTAAAGTCCACCATTTATGTGAATGGTCTGACCAGTAATGTAATTAGCTTCTTCTGAAGATAGAAAATAAATTAAATCAGCTACCTCTTCAGAAGAACCAAGTCTACCTAGAGGAATTTGGTCTGACATAAACTTTAAAGTACCTTCATCCATGTCTTTGATCATATCTGTCTCTATGAAACCTGGTGCAACGCAATTAACAGTTATGTTTCTAGATGCCAGCTCCCTGGCTAAAGACCTTGAAAATGCTTCTAAACCTGATTTTGCAGCTGCGTAATTAGCTTGCCCCTTATTTCCTATAGCTGCTGAAGTAGAAGAGATATTAATAATTCTTCCAGATTTATTTTTCACCATTTTTTTGGAAAAAAACTTCAGTAAAGAAAAAACAGAACTAAGATGGACCTGAATTACCTCATCCCACTCTGTATCTTTCATCCTCAGAAAAATATTATCTCTTGTAATACCGGCATTATTGACAACAATCTCTGGACTGATGTCTTTCTCCTTCAAGGTATCAAATAAATTTTCTATTGATTGCTTATCAGAGAGATCGAGTTGTATTCCGAAGCCACCCCCAGATGATTTGGATAAAATTCCATTTATAACGTTAACGCCTTCCTCAGAAGTAGCCGTTCCGATCACAGTAAATCCCTTGGAAGAAAATAGCTTGAGTATACTTTGACCAATGCCTCTAGAAGCACCAGATACAAAAACATATTGAAAATTCAAAACTTACTTATTCTGGAGTGTTTTGTTCTTCAGTTTCCTCTTTGATTTTTACTTCCATTACTTTCTTGCCTTTGTAAAAACCATCCGAAGTCATGACATGACGCTGATGACGTTCTCCTGAAACCTGATCGGTAGATAAGGTTGTGTTTTTAAGAGCATTGTGGGACCTGCGTGCTCCCCTTCTTGCTCTAGATACTTTACTTTTTTGTACTGCCATAATTAAAAGAATGCGATTCTAGATTAAATTTCGGTTCTCATCAAACTTCTAAGGGATGAAAAAAAGAAATTGGTACTTTACTGGCGATTTTCAAATCCTTCTTAACAATCTCCAAGCTTGAACAGTGTAGATACATCCTTTTCTCCATGTCACCATTTAAGGTCTTTGAGGAATATTTTAAATCTCCTACTATAGGAAAACCATTGGCACTGGTATGCACTCTTATTTGATGAGTTCTGCCTGTCTCTAAGCTGCATTCCAGCAAAGAATAGTATTCATTAAATTTAATAATTTTAAAGTTTGTTTCTGCATATTTTCCATCTTCAGAAACAGTGATCCTTTTTGAATTTTCGTTCTTATTTATTTTCAGCGGCAGTTTTACGTTCTTAAGTCTCTTTGGCCAACAGCCATGAATTAAGCAATGATACTTTTTGATTATTTGATTTGATCTGATAAATGAATTGTAAAGACGAGTGCTTTGTTTATTCTTGGCTATTATGATGCAGCCAGATGTTGCTTTATCTAACCTATGAACCAATTGAGCATCTCTATAATCTTTTCCAAAGTTTCTGACAATTTCTATTAACCCAATACTTACTCTTGAGCCTCCGTGAACGGCTAAATTATGCTTCTTATTGATGACTAATATTTCGTCATCTTCATAAATTACTTGTCCTTTAATTTCCTCTATGAGTCCATTTTCTGGAGAACTTTTATTAGACTTTTTGGTTAAATACAAAGGAGGAATCCTTATTTTATCGCCTAAGGAAAGTTTGAAATGAGGTTTAATTCTGGAACCATTTATTCTCACTTCTCCTTTTCTAATAATCGAATAGATTTTTGATTTAGGTAATTCTTTGAACTTTCCTAGCAAAAAATTATCTATTCTTTGATTCGAAGAATTTGCGTCTATTTCTTCGATGGAAACCCTTGTAAAGCTATCTTCTGTCAATTTCTTAAACGGAATTGTTTTTAAATATTCTATTAATGTGGTAGTTTAGCTTCTTTTTTAGGAGATAAAACATAGCAATTATGCTCTTTATCTTTATTTTTAATCTCCTAAACGTATAAATTTTTCAGAGATAAAGAATTTTTTGCATGTTAAACAATAGAGTTTTATAAGAACAAATAATATTTTTTCAGGTTATTAGGCGTAAATCCTGGAAATCTTACATTTTTGAAGTCATAGCTGACTTTTAATAACTTATAAAACATTTTTTTCGAGGTACATATGAAAAGAATGTTAATTAATGCTACTCAACCAGAAGAGCTTCGTGTTGCAATGACAAGAGGAGATTCCCTCTATGATTTAGATATTGAAAATATCAACGAAGTTAGAAGAAAGGGAAATATCTACAAAGGTATTGTTACTAGAGTAGAACCAAGTTTAGGGGCTGCTTTTATTAATTTTGGTGCTGACAGACACGGTTTTCTACCTTTCAAAGAAGTTGCGCCGCAATTTTATCCCAAAGATAAAAAAGGAAGATTATCTATAACTGATTGCTTGTCAAAAAATCAAGAGATTATCGTTCAAGTTGAAAAAGAAGAACGTGGAAACAAAGGTGCAGCACTAACCACTTTTATTAGCTTGGCTGGAAGATTTTTAGTTTTAATGCCTAATAATCCAAAAGCTCAAGGTATCTCTAAAAGATTGAACCCTTCAGAAAGAGATACTTTGAAACAAAAGGTTGCTGCTCTGAATATTCCTGATGAAATGGGGATAATTGTTAGAACAGCTGGGGAAGGAAAAGAATTAACCGAATTAGAATGGGATTTAGATTATTTGCTTAAAGTGTGGGATGCAATTTTGGAAGCAAATCTTCAAAAGAATGGTCCTTTCTTAATCTACAAAGAAAGTGATGTGATTATTAGGTCTCTGCGAGATTATGTTAGGGAAGATGTTGACGAAGTTTGGATAGATACTCAGGAAGCGTATGACCAAGCCATAGAGTTTGTAGATAGAGTCATGCCGGAACAATCAAATATCATAAAAAGGTATGAAAACAGTCTACCCCTTTTCACTAGATATCAAATTGAATCTCAAATAGAAACTGCTTATCAAAGAGAAGTAAAACTTGAGTCAGGCGGGTCTATAGTCATTGACGATGCAGAAGCCTTGGTTGCGATTGACATAAATTCATCGAAAGCAACTTCAGGAAAAGATATTGAAGAAACTGCAACTCACACTAATCTTGAAGCGGCAAGAGAAATATCTAGGCAGTTGAGACTTAGAGATATAGGCGGTCTGGTAGTTATTGATTTTATTGACATGATGAATCTTGAAAATAAAAGAAAAGTGGAAGATGAAATGCGAAATTCTCTCTCAGCTGATAGAGCGAGAGTTCAAATTGGCAGAATTTCAAGATTTGGTCTTCTTGAACTCTCTAGACAGAGATTGAGATCTTCTTTGAAAGAAAGATGGACTCAAGATATTAATACCCTCTCAACCGCTGTACTAAGATTAATCGAAGAAGAAAGTAGTAAAGAAAATACGGGAGAAGTAAGAGCGATCGTATCACCATCAATGTCTGCTCTTTTATTGAATGAAAGAAGAATAAGACTTAACGATATAGAAGCAAGAGCTAACTTAAAAGTTACTGTTATAGCCGATCCCATTCGTCCAGATACTAGATTTGAAGTTGCAAGATTAAAAGATGGGGAAATAATCGAAGAAGAAACAAGTTCTCAAATACAAGAACAAATAGAAAAAGATTCAATAAGTTCTCCTGTTTCAAGAAAAGAAGAAAAAGCAGCTGTTAACTTAATGCCATCTTCTAGACCTAAGACTGGTTTGATGTCTAAATTGATGAATCTCTTCAAAAGTAATAAACCTAAAGGAAAGAAAAAACCAAAAAATATTAGAAAACGAAATCCTAGAAAAACTCAAAATAGAAAGCAATCACCTAAACAAGATCCTAGAAAAAATTCTAATCAAAAGAGAAGATCTTCTAACCAGAGAAAGGATCAAGTTAAATCTAAGACAACGTCGAAAAAAGATTCAGCCAATGAGATGCCAAAGAAAAAAATCTCTAAGCCAAAAAAAGATAATTCAACTTCTACAAAAAAAGACTCTGAAGCAAAACTTCAAACTGGAGTAGCAGCAGGTAAAATTAAAGAAACTAAAAAGGAATCAAAATCTGAAGTTAGTAAAAAAACTGCTAAACCGGTGAAATTATCTAGACCTAAGAAAGTTGAAGAATCCAAGAAAGACAAAAAAGAAGAATCAGTTGTAAATCAAACGCAACATACAGATGATACTAGAGCCTCAAACGATCCGAGAAATAAATAATTTACTTAAGATTATTTAGGTAATGTTGAATTAAATCTCCTGAAATAGATACGCCCGGTGGAGGAGTATTAGGTAAATTGTCAACTTCAAACCACTGAGCATCATCTATCTCATAGTTATCTGGGGTTATCTCTCCGGACTTGTATTCAGCAAAATATCCAAGCATTAATTGACCAGGAAAAGGCCAAGACTGACTTTGAAAATATTTAATATTGTGAACCTTAATTCCAACTTCTTCTTTAACTTCTCTCCGCAAACAAGCTTCGGCACTTTCGCCTGCCTCAATAAAGCCAGCAATAGTGCTATAAAGATTTACTGGAAAATTTTTGTTGTGTGCCAATAAAATGCTTTTGTCTTTATGAATTAAGGTAATAATGCATGGAGAAATTTTTGGATAAACCAAAGGTGAGTCACAATTTAGGCACTTCATTGCTCTTTCTTTTTCGTCAAGTTGCAATTCTGATCCGCAAAAACCGCAATATTTATTGGAATCTGACCAATTAACTATCTGAAATGCTCTTGATATGGCTTCGAATAGCTGCATATTCATCACAGGGAATAAAGCTCTTAAATCGGTAAAAGTTGTATCTGGAATCATAGTTTGTTCGTTTGAGACAGACACTGCATAAAGAGGTGCGTCATCTAAATATCCAATAAAGTGTCTACTTTTTTCTTCTAAACCTGACCATTTCATTTCATCCTCAGTAACCGGGCGAACTGAAGATTCTTTTAAAAAGTGTAATAACTTTGAATTAAATACAGGAAAGTACTTTGACTCTTTGGGCGTATCATCGATAAAATTAGCCGGCGTAAAAATATTCATACAAAAAACTATGTCCTCAGCAATTTTTAAGAACTTTCTTGGTCATGCTCCTGATTGGTATAAGCAGACCATTCTAGCCTTTTTAGTTATAAATCCAATTCTTTACTTTATTTGTATTGTAACTTCCTTGCCTGCTGGGACCATTCTAGGCTGGGTTATTCTTGCCGAATTTATTTTTACGCTTGCGATGACTTTTAAATGTCACCCTCTTCCCCCAGGTGGATTGATTGCTCTGCAGTCAGTTATTTTAGGACTCACAACTACTGGTCAGGTTTATTACGAAATTTCTTTAAACCTTAAAGTAATTTTATTGCTTATGTTTATGGTTGCTGGGATATTTTTCATGAAAGACTTACTTCTTTTTATTTTTACTAAGCTTTTATTGAAAGTAAAAAACAAGACAACTGTATCTCTTCTTTTTGTCTTCGCTGCAGCTTTTTTGTCAGCTTTTCTTGATGCCCTAACCGTAACAGCAGTTTTGATATCCGTTGCCGTTGGTTTTTATACTGTCTATCACCAAGCGGCGTCTGGAAAAGATTATTTGGATGACCATGATTTAAACGATGATTCTCATCTTGATGATAATGAATCAATTAATTTAGAAAAATTTAAACTGTTTCTATGTAACCTGCTAATGCATGGAGCAGTTGGAACAGCTCTTGGTGGCGTTTGTACTATTGTAGGAGAGCCACAAAATCTACTTATTGCATCCATTGCAGAATGGGACTTTATAGAATTTTTTATCAGGATGGCTCCAATTTCAATTCCTGTTTTAATTGCTGGCTTGTTTACTACTTTATTTTTAGAAAGATTTAAGATTTTTGGATATGGTGCTCAACTTCCTGAGAGAGTCAGGGATATTCTTCAAGCATTTGATGATGATCAAACAGCTAACTTAACAGATCAGGTTAAAGCCAAACTTCTTATTCAATTAATCGTTGGATTAATCCTAATGTTCTCGCTGGCATTTAGTATTGCTGCTGTTGGCTTAATAGGTTTGATGATCATTATACTTTTGACCTCATTTACAGGAATCATTGAAGAAAAAGAACTAGGAAAAGCCTTTGAGGAAGCCCTTCCTTTCACAGCCTTGCTTGTTGTTTTTTTTGCTGTAGTGGCAGTCATACACGATCAACATTTATTTAAGCCTGTTATTGACTATGTATTTCTTCAAGCAGTGGAACTTCAAGCTCCTCTGTTTTTTATAGCAAATGGAATTTTATCTATGATCAGCGATAATGTTTTTGTTGCTACTATTTATATCAACGAAATTAAAGCCGCATTAGATTCTGGAGAGATCAGCAGAGATCAATTTGATGCGTTAGCAGTTGCAATAAATACCGGCACAAACTTGCCAAGTGTTGCTACTCCAAACGGGCAAGCAGCCTTTCTCTTCCTGCTAACATCATCAGTAGCTCCTCTAATTGGTTTGTCTTATTTAAGAATGGTCAAACTGGCTCTTCCTTATACAATCGTGTTGAGCTCTGTTGGATTGACAGCAATTTTTTATTACTTTTAATGGATAGAACCTTTTGTATCGCCCCTATGATGGGAAGGACTGATACGCATTTTAGAAATCTTTGTAGATTTGCTTCAAAACATGCCGTTTTATTCACAGAAATGGTTCATTCCAATGCCCTTTTGAAAAATAAACGAATAGATAAATACATACAAAGAACAGATATAGAAAATCCAGTTGTCTTCCAGCTTGGAGGCTGTGACCCAAAAGATCTTGCAGAAGCAGCTAAAATAATTAATGAAAACAAATTCGATGAAATTAATTTAAATGTTGGTTGTCCTAGCCCAAGGGTTAAATCAGGTGGTTTTGGTGCATTTCTTATGTACGAACCAACTAAAGTAAAAGATTGTCTTTCTGCTATGACTGCATCTTCAGATATACCAATAACTGCAAAAATTAGATTAGGAGTAGATAAGCAAGATATTGAAGAAACTTTAGATAATTTCATTGAAATCATTTTGAAATCAGGAATAAAAACTCTGTATGTGCATGCCCGAAAAGGAATGCTTGAAGGATTAAATCCAAAAGAAAATAGAAATATTCCACCGCTTAACTACGAGAGAGTCTATCGATTAAAAGAGGATTTTCCAGAGATTGAAATAATACTTAACGGAGGTTTATCTAACTTTATAGAAGATAAAAATAAATTAAAAATGGTTGATGGTTTGATGTATGGAAGGCATGTTTGTGAAAAACCTTATGAATTAACAAAAGTAGATAAAATTTTTTATCAATCAACCAAGGAAACTGAGATTGAATATCTTGTAATGATGATGGAAAAATATTTGATAGAAAATCAAAATTTAGGATTCTCAGGTTATTTGATCAAAAGGCATATGGTAAATTTTTTTAAAGGTTTTAGTTATTCAAAAAAGATAAGGCAAATAATTATGTCGGATAACCTGAGTGTAGATGAGATAATAAGAATACTAAAGAAAAACCATTTATTAGTCGCATGAAACTTTTCAAAAATTTATTTAAAACAAAGGAGATTGAAGAAGAAAGTAAAGATAGCAGCATTCAAAAATCAATTTGCTCTTTA
>VMHT01040124.1_pt1 | contig 16707 bp, 10 predicted proteins | sample 4693611 | NCBI WGS metagenome assembly VMHT01 (sample SAMN12280063, study PRJNA550983) | marine metagenome | isolation source: seawater sampled from same location over 5 years 0.02-0.2 micron viral filtrate | place: USA: collected off the coast of southern California halfway between the port... ... | reverse complement strand
TCAGTAGAGGATTTCTTAAAGGACACTCCACTTAAAGATAGAATTGCCGTCGTGCTTCCTAGATCGGCGGGTGATGTCTTAATGGCTAACTCGCTTATGGAGAACCTTCATAATCTCTATCCAGACAAAAAGATATTCTTTGTCACCCAGCCAGAATTTTACGACCTTATTAACGACAATCCTTTTGTTCATAAAGTTATTCCTTATTCAAACTCATTTGAAGACTTGCATGTTCTTGAAGGCAGGGGGGATCATCAGGGTCTTTTTGATATAGCCTTTCTCCCTCACTGTATGACGCAGAAAACATACAGTTATAACCACAATGGGAAAGATAAAACTCAATTTAAATTAAGATGAGCCACTTAGTAGAAGTTTACGCAAAAGATTTGGGGGTTAAAATTGGTCAACCTCATTTCAAACCTCATTTTTTCCCTCTTCTTGAAGATAATTATATCACCATTCACAATGATAATAAAGTTCAATCCAAAGAATACGATTATTGGGAAGAGGTTATTTGCTTAGTTAAGGAGCAAGCTCCAGATATTAAGTTTATTCAAATAGGCTCTGGAGAAGAACCAAAAATAAAAAATGCTACAAAGTTTCTTGCTACTACCAGTATCAAGCAATCTGCTTATATTATTAAGAATAGCCTTATGCATGTTGGCACAGATAGTTTGCCAGTTCATATTGCCTCCTCCTTTGATAAACCTATTGTTGCGATATACGCACACACATACGCCTCTACTTGCAGTCCAGTCTGGGGTTCGAAAAAGAACCATACAATAATTGAATCTCATAGGAACGGCAAGAAACCATCTTACTCTTTAAAAGAGGAGCCTAAGCAAATCAACTTGATTAAACCAGAGGAGATAGCTAACGCTATTCTAAAAAAGTTACGCAAAAATACGAGTTCTAGAAAAACAATTTTTATTGGCAATAAATATAAAGAACAATTTATCCATATCATACCAGATAAGAAATATGGGGTATCATCTAAACAAACAGTTCTTAGGTTTGACTTACATCATGATGAAGAAAACACTCTCCACTTATTCGAAAATAATAATATTTCTATTGTAACAAACAAGCCATTAGGGGATAAAATTTTAAGTCAAAAAAATATTAATTGCATCAACTATTTCTGTGATCGATTCGACTCAGAGTTTATCGAAAGAGCAAAAAAGAAAGGGGTAACTTTGCGCTTATTTTGCACAGATGAGAAAACCATTAATGAAGAAAGGTATAAGTTTTTCGATAAACAAATCTCTTTTATCAACGACTCTAAAAAAGTCGAGGAAGCAAAAAAAATGGTCGAACTCCCGAAAGAGGATTTAAAGATAAAATCTTATACAATTTATTTTAAAAATGGGCAAGCATATCACTCTCTCTTTGAGGCAAATAACAAAGAAAATTTAGACGATATTTTCATTGACTTGGACAAACTCATGCTTTATACTGACTGAAATGAGTGATAAAAAGATTTACGGCCCCGACCTTTACAAGCGTAATGATCACGGGCTTTTAGAAAATACAGAATACGAATTTAATGAGGACGGCTCTGTAAATTGGAGGGCCATGATTAAGCCAGAGTTTCTTTACCCAAATAAAGATTGGTTTGAAGCTCGCAAAAAGGATGTTCCTACTTCACCAGAGGGCTTGGATGACAAACAGCTTTTAATCATGCTGGGTGGTATTAAGGAGTTAGCTCGACTCAGAGGATTTCAGAGTGTTTCATTCAAAACCGACCACCTTAGTGATACTTATGTTGTGGCTAGTTGTGAGATTGTTTGGTCTCCCAATTACGAAAGTCATGATCAAGGGGTTGTTTACCAAGATGTCGCAAATGCGACACTACAAAATACAGGTTCTTTCGCAGCAAAGTTCCTAGAAACCATCGCTTGCAATAGAGCTTTTGTGAGATGTGTTCGTAATTTTCTAAACATTCACATCGTGGGAGCTGATGAGATTGATAAATCAAAAGGAGCTGTAAATTCTCAATCAGTTGAATTTTCTGACGATGAAACTATAGGAAGCATTCTTTCTCCTCACACAAGACTATTTCAAGACTGGCAAGAATATACTGGTGGGGGTAACAATTTTGAAGACTTCAAAAAGGGAACCTTGCGCTCTCTATGGAAGCAAGAAATTTATCAAAATAAAGACGCTCAAAACTGGAATAACTTTGACGAAATACCAGTCAAAGAGGTTCGCAAAATTAGGGCTGCTATTAGAAAATTATAGTCTTAAGAAATTCTTTTGAGCGGCTCTGAAATTAGTTTGATTCCTAGTTGCCAAAAATGCATTTAAATTCTTGTCAATAATCAATTGCTCGTCTGGTCTAAGGAGCTTAACAGTAGATTCATCAATTGTTGTGGTTACTCCAGATCCACCTAACTTAAGAGAAATTCCAGATATCGTTGGTTGAAATGTAGTGGGCAAACTGATCCCGACTATAGTTCTACTGGATTGAGACGTAGGATTACGCAGGGATTGAATAGCGGATAACTGGCTATTTTCCAATGCTTTTATATCTGCAATTTTACCGCTCTTAATATCTAATCTAATTGGATTGTAAATCGATCCAGTAGATCCGTTATTCTTCACGTTATAATATCTAATATCATATCTCTCAGCTAATTCCGCTAACTTCTGTGCTGCTTCATCAAGCTGTGCCTGTTTTTCAGCTCTCTCCTCCTCATCTTCCCTTGATGCATCGTCAGCTACCTCATCAGTTGGCCTTTTTGATCTAGTGAAGTAAGCCCTTGCAGTGTTTGGCCCACTCACCTTTTTATCTTGATCATTAAATATCTTTGGTGATGAGTCGATAATACTTTTTATCTTATTATTTAGATCTTCGGTATATCCTAAATGCTCATTAACTGCATTAACATATCGATATTCGCCATTATTAAATAGACCAAAATTAAGATCTTCTAGCCCAAGTCCTCGACTAGCTCTATTTGATCCATTAAGTATTCCAACAAAACCATAGTCTCCACCCCCAGTAGAGCCAGCGAATTCCATTATCTCCTCAAGTGTAACTTCGTCTTTGCCTTGATCAAGAGCAGCATGAAGATCAGCGAGAGCTTCTATCTGTGAGATTTTAGTTGTCTTAAGGAAAGGCCCACTTATGCTCATTTCAGAACCTGTCCAGTTTGTCCTCCTAGCTGAATACTGTCTATAAAAATTGGAAACATAAATTTTATTATGCAGTAATTCAAAAGCTAATTCTATTTTTGAAAAAGCTTCCCCTTGTGATGGTCTTTCTATCTTTACAATACTGCTTTTGTTTGCTAAAGATATAAATTTTGCTTTTCGGAGATCCATGATTCCATCTTTATTCAAGGCATCTATCATCCTGCTGCTCTTTAACAGTGTTGAAATATCTCCTGCTCTTGAAGACTTTACCGCAGCACTACCATTCCACTCCTCCTCCCTCCAAGTAATGCTTTCGGATAGTCTTGTTGCTACAATCCCCAAAACATCAAAATTGTCTTTGTTATAAGCTCCAGCGAGCCACATTGTATAATACAACTTAAGCAAGTTTTCCGTAATTTTTAATTTGTCTATAACTTTTTCAACGGGGACTTTTCTAAATCTAGTTAATCTCTCTCCTTGATCAAATTCAAAGGTTTGTTTTTGTTTCTCTATATTACCAGAAAAAGCATTAACAAATACAGGAGACATCTTATCTGTTGTAAAGGAAGCATCAACGTATGATTTTTGTATCTCTTGGGATTGTGTCAATGGATTTGTGATTGCTATGGTTGATGCCGCAATAGAATTTATAAACTTAATGACATTACTAAACGGATCAATAAACCAATAATACCCAAATTTTGAAGCTATATTAGAAACAATTGCGTCTAAAGTTCCAGACTCCTCAAATAACACATTTTGATTGGAGTTTGGAATATCAAGTTTGATTCCGCACAGCCCAAATCCTTGTATTGCCTCGTTCAACGTGTAACCAAAACGTAAATCATAATTAGCGTAATCTGGGTTATTTATGTAGTAAGAGCTAACGCCACCGCCGGGCGTTGGAGTCGTTAAATTATAACACAAATTCTCTTGAAGAATCTGGTTTTGATAAACCAAAGATGTTTTAACGCCATCTGAGTCAACAGAACTTTCTTCATTATAAATATTCCCTATTCTTACAATACCATTTTTATAAGATGGGCCTCTTCTCGGGAACCTTTGATTTACGTCTACAGGGGTATTTGTGCATTCACTAAAGTAAGGTACTGTAATTTCTCCTTCCCCATCTCTAGGATGACCTTGACTACCTCTGACAAGAAAACAATTAGACTTCAATAAAAGTGCCGTTCTATTAGCGTATTCTCTACTTACTTTTGTTGAAGTTCCATCTTTACTAATAGTCTCTTTAGTAACTACAAAGTTTTGCATTGCCTGTTGGATCTTCCCATTAGAAGACGTAATCCGTCCAGACTCAGAGCCTATAATTGTCCCAAGATTATTCCCATCTTGCGCTAAGTCTTTAGCACCCCTAACGCTTTCAGTGGTCATTGAGTGATCTCCTCCAGAGCTTGAAAAATTAAAATTCAAGGATGTCAGTGTTTCTGGGGGGTTTAAGGCCATTTAATTAATAATTTTCTACTTGTTGGTTAATCAAGTAAACGGAAGAATCTATTCCTGTTTCTATCATATACACTCCAGTATGAATTTGAAGAAAATCTTCGGTGGTTTGCTCCATTCCATTTATGTAAAAATCAACGTGATTTTCTATAAATTTAGGCCCATAAGAATCTGAAACTCCAGTGATTTCGTCAGTATTACTCTGCTTCTTTATAGCAAATAAAACCCCAGTAACACTATCTAACTCTGTATTTGAAGTGAAATCTTTAAGCTTTTGTCCATTAAAAAATAAAAAATAATTCTCTTCCAATTCTGCTTTGGAAGACGAGACAGCTCCAGCATCGATAGCAGCGTGAATGTTATCTAATTCTGTATTCCAAGACCCAGCTGATGTGCTAGTTTTGCCTTGGGAAAAGTGAGAAAGTAAATCTCTTTTGTCGTAATAAATAACATCTTGCTGATCTAAGTTTAAAACTGGGTCAAACATAATTTCCCCCTCGCCATTATTGAAATCAATAATGTAATCTCCTAAGTCTGTAGCTGATTGTATATAATAATTTTTGTTACGGGTGCTTGTGGTTGTAATGCCAGTAGCTTCAAGCATAGTTTGAGAATTAAGTGAAATCAAAGAGGTTTTCTCCCCAGTGATGATATTAATATCAACACTAAAGGGATACTCTTTATCTTTCCCATCTCCATCTAATCTAAAATGCGTTTTACTAAGCACATCTGCACCAAAATAAGCATCTTGATTTTTACCTGATATGTTCAACTGACTACCTGTTATAGTAGTATCACCAGTAGATATTACATAGTTATATGTCATGATTTACCTCCCATATAGTAAATATAATTCTTTTTAAAGCTATCAGAGCTTGATGATAAAATTGCTCCAGATGATGCTGGTTCTACAGATGCAATATAAGACTCTTTGAGAGGCGTTTGAGTTACACCACTAACCTCAGACAAAACGCCAGTAAGAGGGGTTTTACCGTATAGGTCAATTGTTATTCTATCTTGAGTTATTCCAGTAAACTCTGCATAAGTTTGTATTGATTCTGATACATCATTTAATCCTAAAGTATCGTAAGCGCCTTCTCCAGTGGGATAATAAATGTATCCAGAATTTGAATGAAGTTTGCCCAATTCTTCTTTATAGAATGTCTTAACGCTACCATTGTTCAAAGTATAATACTTGTAAAAACGTTCGCCCTCTTCTTTACTTTCTGACGAAGTCAGTGAGACACTACCAGTAAATTCTTCTCTTCCAGTCATAATCTCTAGCGTCCCTGTAGAGTTATAATTGTATCCTGTAATTCCAGTTTTAAAAACAATGGTCTCAGAATAACCTGTGACCCTTTCTGCTGATGTTTCAACGGCAGCATTATGAAAATAATTACCAACAAGACCCTCTCCCAACTCTTTTAAAAATGATGGATCTACAAATCCAGAGAAGATGGCTAAACCATGCAATGCCCCACTAAAAGTTGCAGTCTTATTATCGGTTGCCCTAAAGTAAGTGTCGCTCCCTCCAAAATTTAGTGATGTATTCGAATCTTTTGTAATAAAATTTTTAGATACAGGAAAATCTACGCTTTGAACCAAACTGTTAAAATAATCAAAATGACTAACAGTGATGAAACTTTCACCCAAGGATACTCCAATAACATTTCTTTTGGATAATTCTATAGAACTAATTACCTCGATTGAATCACCAAGACTACTATACGTTTGACAAAATAAGTGTCCTCTGTCAGTAACCCCAATGTTATATCCTTGTGAATTCCTTACTTCACTAGCTCCTACAGTATCAACTCCAGTTTCAAAACACCCAAGTATAACGCCATCATCAATATTTCCATCTTGAAACTCAAAATCAATTATGGCAGAAATGTTGGAAGCGTCAAGTCCCTCTAGAGGAACTTGAAAATTACCATAGGTTAAGTCTAATGTATCTCCTGCTAAAATATCACTAGCTTTATTTGTAACGGCTGTGTTATTAATACCTGTTGCTCCAAGTAAGAACCCAGTGTGCAAAGCAGGTAGATTAGAATAAATTGAGTTTGAAAATGACCCAGTAACATTTCCATCTGGCCCGGTCACAAACCCTACGTTCAGAGCAGATGCCCCGAGAAAATCATAAAGAGCAGATAGTCTTTGGTTTGAACCAAGACCATCCAATAAAATAGCATTTAACGCTTTCTCACTCATTAATAATACTTGGATAAGTTATAAGATATTGTATTTTGGCCCGTGGAATAAGAGTCCTCTATGACAAAATCACCGCTACATAAACCAGAAGTAAATTCTTTGAGGTTTTGCAGTTTAGCTCCATCATTACTACAATTAGCTGAAACGGAATAATTACCTAAGCTGCGTGAAATGATCTGAGAAGCTTTAAATCCCCCAATAGTTTCTTGAACATTGTTAATTGCAAGCGGTTTTTTATCCTGTATCGTTAAAGTTAAATCTTTTAAATTTCCTGACGAAAAGTCTACTTGGTTAGAGTAATTATAATTGTAAGAGATGGTATTTTCAACAGGATTTTTTGATATAGATAAGCTTCGCGGCTCTTCATTTATATAAGATGAGTTAATTTCATATCCAGTAGCAACGCCAGAAAATTTCTGCAAAGCAGATGTCGCTATTGCCTGTTGATCAACTTGCCCAAAAGCAGTCTCCACAGCTTGAAATCTAGGATTAGATTCAAACTCTCCTGTAGAGTCAATAAACAAAGATCCCAAATATTTTAAGTTCCCCTGAACTGCGATAGAAGAGACTGAAGAATCTTTAGATATACTTATTGACGAAGTATAAGAGTGTAAAACATTATTATTAATAACATCAACTTTGTCTGGGTCAGCGAAAGTGAAAGAAAAATTAAGAAGATTAGCTCCAGTATTTAAATCATAATTAAATGCTGTTGGGCCATCTTGGACAAAACTGTAAACCCCTGATTCATAATCAGAGTAAGAATTAACCAATGCATTAGTTGCTACCTCTGTGGCTTGCTCTGGAGTAAAGTTACCAGTTGATAACAAACCAACTTGACTGCCTGTATTTGCGTCCATACTGCCCTGAAGACTACCATTGACACTGATAGAGAGTTCCGAGTTGTCGCTAAATGAAATTGACGTAGAGAGGTTTAAAACGCCACTATCGGAGTAAGACTTGTCAGAATTATCTCTGTCTCCAGCGGAGTAAGAGTAAACTTCTGTAACCCCATAAATATTTTCTTTTCTATCTACGTTTTCTGTCCTAGAAGTTAAGAAGGCGTTATCTCCGCTATTGAATAAAGCTATATTTTCAAATCCATTAATAACCTTACCACTAACAAACTCACGAGCGTTATCAAAAGGATCTTTAGAACCAACTTTTAATCCTTTAGCTGAAACAGTATGGGTAGCAGTAATTATTTTATTATCTCCCTCCTCATAAGACCAAGAGTTCTGTGGACTTGTAACACCAAAATATTCTGAAAACGTTTCTCCAGAATAATATAACGCAGTTAAACTATAAGGAAGTACTGTAGTTGAGTCGCTTTCATTAAAATCAATACTTTCTATGAAGGCGCAAGGACAGGTTTTAGCCTCGTTTTCGATGGTTATTGTTAGGTCTTGATATTCATTCAGGAAGCCACTAATCATTTGCATTTTTTGCAAATCTAGCCCACTCAAATCACTACCAGTCAAAAAGCCCACTATATTAACTCTAATAGAGCTATGATCTAGCAAGCCGCCAAGCTTAACTGCCTCATCTTCTTCAGAAAAAAGGGGGATTGGCTCAGGGAAAGAGTAGCTTCCGTATGTAATAGAAGTCGCCATATTAAGCTATTATATACTCTATTACACGAGTTGTTGTTCCATCAACTAAATTAGATGTAACCACATCGCTTGTTCCGTGGAAATCTGTTTCTTCTAAAGCTGCATTCATTTCTGTGGTTTTGCCATTTAAGAAATTTTTACCATGATTAATTCCATATGCTGGGTCTGCTGTAACAGTAGCAGTCACAGTAGCTGAACCTAGCGCATTTAAATCAGAAACAACAAGTTTTTGCTTTAGGTCTTTTACACTTAGCACTACCTCATTTCTCTTTACCTTATCTTTCTTTTGAATAGAAATGTTAAATTTTAAAATCCCTTTCGGCAAAGGCCCAGAATCATAAGAATCATTTGTAGTGTATTTTATATTCTCTGTTACCGATCCTTTTGGTTTATCAATCGTGGCAGATCTTGATTGTTCGTATATTTCTGTAGCTTCTGAAAATAAACCTACAACTTTGCTCTCATTGTTATCTTTATTGGAAGTCCACAAAGCTATGACACTATCATATCTTGTTTGTGAATTTTTGTCTTTAGCTTTGTATGTCACACTCAAATTGTATTCAAAATACGCACCTGCTTTATTTTTAGTGCAATTATAAGAAATGCTATTTTCTTGAGACAGCTCTGGGTCAGTAGAGAAACTAATAGATAGTGATGCTTTTCTAGAGTCTTTTGTTATGCCTTTTTCTATAGCGAATGGCTTTCCAAACTGGCTTTCTTCATCGGAAATTATACTATCTATAGTCGATCCTATGGCATTCCCTAAAACTTCAGACGAGTGATGCTTTAATGACGTTAACTCAACACTAATAACTTTGGTGAGATATCCTTTTTCATCAACTGAGTTAGAAGTGGTTATCTTTTTAGAAACGTTTTCTGAATCAACAATAAAAGAAGAATCAAAACTTTCTTGTAGATCAACAGATAAGTTTACTAAATCTATTGTCTGGTTGAGAGTTCCATTATAATTTTTATTGAATCTAGCATTTTCAGATATGCCATCTTCATAGTATCCTAAGCTGGGTCTATTAGCATAGTAGTAATTAGTAAGGAAGGCTTTTGCATTTCTCAAAAACTGATTTCCCGCATCTTGAGAATATTTTATAGATATACTTCTATTGTAAGAGTAGTCTGCATCTGATCTTGTAAAATCGTAGCTTTCAGAGAAGTCTTCTAATAAATGAGGGCTTGGGATGTATTTAGCAAAGGTTTTTGAACTGTAATCATCTAACCTCCTCCTTTCTTCAATTGTTATGTTTACAGTATCTTCTCCGTTTAGGGAGCCTTCTGCAAAAGATACCCTAGTAAGTAGCCCGTTTAATATTTCGTCTCCAGCTATACGAGCCGTTATATTTTGCCTCTTGTAAGCTGATCTAATGGCAGCTCTCCCAGACAGTAGAACACCGTCATTATTGTCGAACTGTATGTCTTCTACCTTTAGAGTATAATTTAAAGTAACCAAATACCCAAAAACTTCCTGACTCCCCAAATAAGAGTAGGAAATTTGAGAATTAGAGTTAATTACATTATTAACTAATAGGCTCATATTAATTTTCTCCAGTTAGTATCTTTACTTGTCCTCTGAGAGTTGCTACGTCTTCACTCAAACCTTCCAGTCGAATGGTTTGATCATCTATTGCTTTATTCGCAGTTTTCCCTAGTTTTATAACCTTTGCTGATATTCCTCCTATCTCTTTTGAAGCGTCTACATATCCTTCAAGAGAGGTGGCAGCTGCTCTCAGTTTTGCACTCGTTTTATTGATTCCCTCCTGAATTTTCTTAGCATCGAAAGCTAAGGCGAAGTTTTCCATTTGATCTTTTATTGCGTCTCCTTGTGCTTTCAAAGCATCCATCATTGCTTGATTCTCTTTCAACTGCTCACTAAATTTTTCTTCTGCCTCTTTCGTTGCAGCATCGATGAATTTCTGTATAACTTCTTTACTCTCGCCAGTTACAGATAATCCCGCAGCGGCTGTTCTTTCGTCTTTCTCAAACTTCCCAGTTGTGAGTCCTCTTACAAAGTCCTGCCTTCCGGGATTTTGAATTTTAGAGATATTCTCTTCAGCAAAAGCTGATAATCTAGCAAGGTCAGCATTTTTTTCTTCTTGAGTTGATTCATTAAAGCGGCTTCTAATCCTGTCTAATTCTTTATTGAAAATTCCAATAAAACTAAGATCGGTCACTTCCCCTCGACCAGCTTTAGCCATATCAGATATTTGTTGCCCAGACCTCATTTTATCACGAGCAGCTATGATTTTTGCTCTTTCAGCTGTCGCCTTTGTAAGCTCACTTGCAGTTTCCATTTGCTTTTTGTGCATGAAAATAGCAGATTCTACTACCGTTGATTTAAAGTCTGCGGAAGCTTGATCTAATTCTTTTTGGATGGCATCTTTTTCTTCTATCGTTTTAGCTCCAGCTAAATCAGCTTCAAGCTCTTGAACTAAAGCTTTTGCTTGACCCGTATCTCCGATTGCTTGAGACATTGCAAGATCTCTGCTGATAAGATTACTAAATTGGCCTTGTGTTGCTGGATTTCCCTCCATCAAACGCTGACCGACCTCTAGTCTTTGCCTCTGTTTAGAAATGTCGTCTCCTAATTTAGCGGCGATGTTGTTTTTTCTTTCTTCGTCTATTAAAAGTTCTTTCTTTTTGATGTCGTTTAAAGTTTTCTGAATCCTTCCTGAATTTTTCATCAACATGCCAGTCTTTCTGGCAACTTTTTCATATTCTTCTTCAGCTCTCAAACGCTCAGTTGAACCTTCTTTTGTGGAGGCTAATGCTTTGCCAAGCTGCTCTAGCTGCTGCGAAGTATCAAAAGCCGCAACTCCAGTCTCTTTAGCCAAGCTACTTAACACTTTCTGAATATTTTTGTTCCCCACATTCATGCCGCCACTTTCCCCGCCAACAAATTCTCTTTTCAATGCCATCGCACGATTCTTGCCTCTCATCTCTGCGGTGGGTTTTGCTGCTTCCTCTGCAATCTTCCTAGCTTCTTCCTGCATTTTCGAAGAGTCCAAAAATGCTTTTCCAGCGCCTATCGCAGCACCAGCCGCTGCACCCATTGGCCCAGCAACCATAGCTCCAGCGGCAGCGAATTGTGTGATTGAGCCAGCTGCCGTCCCGAAAGATTCAGTTATGTCTCCAGCTTGTTGACTCCCCGTCAATTCTGATACCTTACTTCCCGCACTCGGAGCTAAAGCAGTCATAGCTTGCCCAGCAATAGTAAGCCCTATGCCTCCTCTCATAGAGGGGGTTCTATTTGTTAAAGGTTTAACAGCGCCTCTAACGAATCTGTTTTGACCAAATCTTGAATTAGCAACACGAGAACCTGCGTTTCGAGTTGTTTCAGCAGTCCTCCGACCCATGCGCTGAAAAGTAGGCATGTGCCTCTGCATGAAGGTTTTTCTTGGTGGCGCAGAATCCCTACCTTTCAGTCCCTGATCTAGATCGAAACGCTTTTGCTTTGACTTTGATTCATCGCCCACTTCTTCGTCTTTTCCACCTCCTAGAGTGCCTCCCATGCCTCCCATGCCCAACATCATCAGCATCATAGGATCTATGCCGATTCCACCCATAGACCCTTCATTGTATCTTTTGATTTTGAGGTTGGGCAATGAGCCTTTTGACATTCTAACAAATTTCTGATCAATCTGGGCCTTTGACGCATTGGAACCGCTAGTCATGCCCAGACCCTTATTGATCGTTGATAGGTTCTTTATTACTGGGCCTACTGGTTTGCCTTTCTTACCTAATAATCGAACTCCACTTGGATAGTTTTTTTTGAAATCCGAACCTGAAGCTAATCCTTGTTTATTCCTTGAAGAATGAATGGCTGCCCCCATGTTTGAAACTCGGAATATCTTTCTAGCGGTATCTGCTGCTAAAGCATCATTTCCTGATCCTTTTACCTCACCAGTCGTAGCTCTATGTCTCCTAATATTATAGAATCCTTTCAGAGCTTTTTGCCCAGATAGATTTAAGTCAAAGGTAGATCCAGTGCCTTGTGAAACGTAATCGTTAAACTGATCATCTGTTAATAAACTTCCTAACCCTAATTCTTGGATATTTCCTGCGAAAGCTCTAACCGTTCCTTTGTTAATTTGCGAAGAGATAGCACTTCTTATAGCAGACTTCTTCTTATTCGGCATTTTATTGTTAGAGATCGCTCTAGCTACTCTTATTGCCTCATCGAGACTGGTATTCCTTAGTTTTTCTACTATAGTATTAATATCTCCAATACCTTTTTTACTTCTAGGAATTCCATATGTAGGAACATTGACTAAGGTTTTATTGGTTTCAGTCGGGCTTTTAGTTGCCTTGGTAGCGCCTCCTCTTGGATCTACGCCCATGAAAAAACGATTTAGTTTGTAGCCAGTTCTTTCACCATGCATCATGATGAATTGTCCATCTCTATTTAAAGCACTACGGCGTTGCTTTCTTGCTAGGCCAGAGCCTTTGTTGAATCTAGGAATTTGATCTTGACGCAAAATCTCTTCTCTTCCATTGATGCGAACTTGCATTTCGGAAGTATTCATAACAGCAGGTTTGCCTCTAAAATTAGTAACATAAGGCGTTGCTCCTCTAGGAGCATCTCTAGCCTCATTCATCATGGCAGTCATCAAGTCTGGCTCCATTTCTCCTGCTCCTCCAGCAGCGAAACGCTTGCCTCGCTTACCAGTGAAACCAGCTGTTCCACTAAATCCTGTAACGCCTTTCGCAGCAGCTTGTCTAGCTATACTCCTTACTAGCTGTTCTTGCTGTGTAAGTAAGGTATTTTCTCTTTGAATGGCCGCGATTACAGCTTGTTCTTTTTGAGCCTGTGTCGCTGTGGTGCTTGCAAGTGTCTTTCTTAAGTTAGCGTCTTTTTGTAATAAGCCAACAATACCACCTTCAATATTCTTAATTCTTTCGGTAGCGGAACCCATCTGCATAACAGTCTTAAATCCTTCTTTAGCAAATTTAAAAACCGTTCCAAAAATTTTAGCAAAAGCAACTGTAAAGAGGGCTAACCCCGGCCCAGATAAGAATCCTCCAATAAATTTAAATAATCCCTGTATAAACTTATTACCTTTTTCTGGATCTAAGGCTCCATCAAGCATATCTGATAATTTAGTGGCAAGCCCGACTAAATTTTGTAAAAGAGGCCCAAAAGTAATGCCACCTAGTTTCGCCCCTAAGCTTGTAACAGAGACAACGAGGGAATTAAGTTGAGCTGAAAGCTGCTCATTAAGTGCAATGTTTTTACTTGTAGCTTCATTAGTAGCATTAAAAGATTTTTCTGTAGCTTGTCCAAAAACAGAAGCATCACTACCAATGTCTTTTAACGCAGCACTAACAACGTTAATCTGGAAAACTCCACCAGCGAGTTCTTTGATTTGACTTGCTACAGTGGGATCTGTTATATTTTCTAAAGCTTTAGAAAGCGCTTGGAGTTTTTGAACCCCAGTCTGGGCAGCATTAATCTCAACTCCCAATGATTTAAGATCTTCAATAGTAGTTCCCCTGCTCAAGCGAGTAAAAATTGATTTAAAAGCGTTACCGATAACAGCTCCACCTCGCGCAGTTCTCTGCTCAACAGCAGTAATTAGTCCCAGAAGTTCATCAAAACTAACTCCAGCATCTTCAGCTGTAGACCCAGCTCGACTAAAACCCTCGGCAAGATCTTGAGCGGAAACAGCGAAAGCGGTATCAACAGCAACAATTTTGTTGACCACTTGCTCCGCACTAAGTCCAGCAGAGGTGAAACCATTCATAGCTGCTGTCAAAGCCTTTACAGACTGCTCTGCTCCCAGTCCAGATATTCTGGTTAATATAAGGGCAGCTTCTAACCTTTTGGCACTTTCTGTAGCGCTCAAACCCTGCCTTGCAAGTTCAGCAGCGCCTTCAGCTACGGTATTAAATGACTGCCCTGTAACTTTGGCTACTTGAAAAATTGAGTTTCTATATTTGTTAAACTCTTTCGCGCCAGCTCCCAAAATCGAATTAATTTCAACTAATTTAGATTGAACGGTTATTGTAGTAGAGAGGAGGGCTTTAAACGATTGGTTTACCCCATTAATAACAGCAGTCGTTGCTCCGAACGCAAAAACACGAGCAGTAGAGGCATCTAGCGATTTTTGAAACTCAGAAGCTTGACCTGTAATCCTGCCTAAAGCTTGCTGCACCTGCTTTGCAGAGGCATTGATACTAGCTGGGTTTAGGTTTAAATTAGCATTAATATTTAGTGGAGCAGCCATTGTAATTAAATACACTAAAAGTCATCAGCAGTCAGCTTTCCCCCCTTTTGTGACATTTTAGCTCTAAGGTCAGAGACTCCTTCTGTGACTTTATCTCCCTTAGCTCCATCTTCTTTTGGCTGGAAGTTATACACCTTTACGGCATCTTCCCTAATATCATCAGGAATATCAAGATTTTTAAGTTTATTTAAAAGGACGGAGGCGTAAGATAATAAGCTTTTTTGCCAGATTGTTATTTTGTAAATGTTTGTATCAAGAATCTGATTTGGGTTCCTATAATTCAAACAATATACATCAAAAAAGTAAGATTCATAAGCAAGTTTTAATAAATTCTCAACACTTGTTAGTTCTTGTATCCTTGAGTTAACCTCTGAAATTAAAAAAAATAAATCTTCCTCACTCACATTTCTCGTCATCTCCTTATCGTAAAAGAGGCTGAGACTTATTTCCTTATTAGCCCTTTTTCTTTTCCCAAGATTTTCAGCACTATGATTGGTGAACTGATTCTTTTTTGTTTCTAATTCAGCGAGCTGATTTACCTGCTTTGCAATTGAGTCCTCAAAAGATTTTTTAGTATTATTATCTGATATTTTCGCAGAAGCTTTTTTAGACTTGTCGATCATCCATTTTAAGTCTTTCATTGAAGACTCCTCCTCTTTTGACCAACCCCCTCTTTTTATTGCCAACTCTAAAAGCTCATCTTTACTCTTGATGCCTTGCTTTTTAGCTTGGTTAATACAATCTAGCTCAAACTCTTCAAGCTTTAAGCTATCATATACTCCAAAATGTTTGAAGTAATAGTTTTTATACTTGTGAGTTATTTTACTGTAACCTCGCAGTATATCTAATAGTAGTGAACCTTCTTTGTTCATTCATCACCGAAGACCTCTTTCATTTTCTCTTCGATCTCTTTTTGATTCGCTCCTAGCTTGTTATACCACAAATTAGCGACTCTAGCCAAAGTCTGAAAGGATAAATCAAAAATAGCTTTGTTGTCTAAAAGAGAAATGTCTTCAATATCTTCCTCCTCTTCACACAACTGTAAATAATGCTCTCTCTTCTCATTAAAATCGTCGCCCAAGAATAAAGGGAAAAGCTCTGTAGAATCATTTACTTTGTCTTCGTAATAAGAAAAGTTAAAGATGAACCACTCAATAAGCTTCTGTTCTGCTTTTGCTTCTGCCGTCTGGTTATATTGAATTTGATAGAACTGTTCAAATTCCGCTACAGTTCTTTGAGTTTCAGCAAACATCTCCTTTGCTTCTTCAAGCTTCTTTTTTTGCTCCTCATTCAGATCTTTCTGACCCTCATAAAATTCAATAACCTTTGCTGCTTCCATATTATCAACAAAAGCTTTATTGATTATCTCACTACTCAGCTTAGAAGAAGAACCTCCTGAGTCGCCAATTTTGTTATTAAGCAGGAATCTTGTTAAATATCCAGCATTGATAAAATCATTGTACTGCTGTCCATAAAAGAACTCTGCATTTTCAATGTCAGCAAAAGAAGGTTTAGCGAAAACAACCCTATTAGAAACAGTTTTGGTCTTTGTTTTAAAGGTTTCTACAATTTCGCCTTTAGAATTTTCCTTATCTACGGAAACTTTTTGCTTTACTTTTCTCTTAATTGGGAATGAATACAGCTCTTTCATAGACTTTTTACGAAATATTATCGCAAAAAAAACAAATATATCAACAAATACTAGAAAATATATTCGATCCCAAGACTGGAATCTCCATGTTTTTCAAACTCAATGTAATCAAAACCAGTTGAACCAGAGACATTATTCGCGATCAGAACATCATTAATGAAATACGAATAAGTATCATTTCTTTTCATGTGAACTGAAATATCAAAGGGGACATCAGGAGAATAACCCCCAACAAATCTACCTGATTGATCAAAAATATACCCCACACTTCCAGAAAAAACAAAGCCACTGTTAAGTAATCCATCTCCTCCAGCGTTGCCAGTCCCAGCAGCTACAGAGAATCCCGAAAAAGTATCATCAATAGAAATAGTTAAATTTGTAATTGATTCTCCATAAC
>VMHT01013203.1_pt1 | contig 16711 bp, 17 predicted proteins | sample 4693611 | NCBI WGS metagenome assembly VMHT01 (sample SAMN12280063, study PRJNA550983) | marine metagenome | isolation source: seawater sampled from same location over 5 years 0.02-0.2 micron viral filtrate | place: USA: collected off the coast of southern California halfway between the port... ... | reverse complement strand
TCTGATACCGGAACCGGAAAAACTACTTCATTTAAACATCATTATAAAAAAACCGGTCATAAATTTATTAGTATCGTTTCAAGAATTAGTTTAGGTTTAGATCAGTATGAAACCTTTAATGAATTCGGGATTGACGCCCGATATTATGAAAATGAAAATTTTGAACCGGATAAAAGATATATAGTTCAAATTGATAGTTTAATGAAATTAAAGTATTTTTCCGATCAGGGTTGGATTGATGACGAATATGATTTATTCATGGATGAATTCAATTCTATCATCAAACACTTATTCACCTCAGAAACTATTTCTAAAAACGGGATCAGAATTCCAATTATGAAATTATTAGTTGATCTTATGAGAGACGCTCGCCGAGTTATTATGACTGACGCTGATATCTCAGATCAATCATTAGAATTTCTAAATTTCGTAAATATTGAGAGAAAAAAGACTAAAATTCAATTTATTAAAAATGATTATAAACATAATAAAGGTCGTCCTTCAAAAGAACTTTTTGATTATTCAGAATTTGTAGAACAGCTGAAAAAAGAAAAAAAGTTTATTTGCGCCTGTGATGAGGCACGTTCCTGCGGATTATTAAAGGAGGAATTAGGAGATGAAAATATTTTAATTATTGACGCTAAGACTACTAAGAGATATGATTGGAATTTATATGATAAAATTATTTTCTCACCGAAAGTAATTTACGGAATTGATACTACTATTAAGAGACCGGTTTATTGTTTCTATAAAGAAACTACTATTGATCCAAAAGATATGCTCCAACAAATAAATAGAAATAGAAATATTACTACTCTATACTATTTCTTCACCCGTAAGAAATGTAAGGATTGCGTATATAATACTCTAAAAGATGCTGAGGATGAAAGTAATGATCTATTAAAAATGTGTGAAAAAAATGATTATCTAAATCAAGAATTTTCTTCGGTTCATCCGATTTTCAAAAAGATATTTAATCAGTTTAAATATAATAATGATAGTTATTCAACTAATCCTTACGCTCATTTCAAGGTTCTACTTCAAGAAAGAGGTTTTAAGGATATTACTAAAATTAGACTAACTAATGAAGGAAAATTAAAAGCAAAACTGAAAGAAGATAAGGAACGTCAAGTAAACCTTATTCATAAGGATATTCCTTTCGTTAAAACTATGAACGAATATATCGGTCTTCCTGAGGAAGAAATTGAAAATCATAAAGAGATTTTCCTTGATAAGAATTATATTCATCGTTATATAACAGCCCGAAATTATCTATTTGATAAGTTCGGAGAAGAGTTTGACCCTGAAAATAAAAAATGGGATCAGTCTTACGAGGATGATATTGAGAGATTAAATAATCATAAAAGTCATATGAAAAATAAATTATTTGAAAATCAAGAATTTAATATGAAAAAGATTAGAACTACTAAATCTCAATTAATCTTTCTTGATAGATTAAAAGAAGCACTAAATATTCCTGATAGATTAAAAATAGAAGGATTATCAGTTATGAGTGAAGAGAAAGCGAAAGATTTTTATGATGAATATAAACTAACGTTTACTGATAGGAGTAAATCAACCGATAATCCTTTATTAGATTATCATTCATCTCAATCATTAGTTAATAAGATTTATAAAAAGATATTCGGATCAACCCCTTTCTCAGTTCAAGAAACTTCTAAGGACGGAAAATCTATCAGAACGTATCAAGACGGAGAATTAGAAAATATGAAATATCTATATGATGTTTATGAGAAAACGAGAAAACATTATGAAGAGAAAAAAGTAAAGACTTTTGAATTTCAAGAAAAACAATATGAGATGATGAGCGATGATGAGGATTAGTAAAATCAAGATGAGGATTATTAAAATCAATTAATATCTATACTTTATAATTTATAATAAAACCCGATTTTGTTAAATATTTCATTAAGAATAATTTATTCATTTTCGGGTTTTCTTTTTTTTACTTTTATCTGAATAACCTTCAAAAATTTTATTCGGATTTATCTTATCCGGCTGTATTGCCTTTTCTATATTGAAATTTAATTTATGTTTATAATCAGGGATTTTAGGATCCAGATGAGATTGAACCTTTTTCATTTTTTTCTTCATTATATATATATTTAATATTTAGATAATGTTTTTTTTTAAAAAATAATTATTTTATTTTAATATATTATAAATATTATAAAATGAGTTTAGTTATCGCGACGAATAAAGATCAAGATAATACATTTAGGCAGGAGCAAAGTATTTATTCCGCTTGGAGTTTCAAGAATAGTTTATCATCTGTTTATAAAATTCCAGCCAATTCTCAGGTTGCCCTTCAATCATGTAAAGTTAATCTTGACGGGAGAACTACGTTATCTCGTAATAATACTTGGTGGTATGATTATTTCGGAGTTGAATTAGACGAGACGGACGGGGGAACCCCGAAAATAGATGATACTACTTCTTATCCAATTCTTCAATCCTTAGGGGTAAAATCAGGTCAATTTTTAGAATTAACCACCGATGAAGTAGCACAGAGAATTAACGATACTCATAGAGAATATCACCCCAACCTGAAAGAAAAATTTTCATGTTCAGTAGATAGAAATTCAGGATTAGATTTCTTAGGTTATTCATTTAAATACGATCAAAACGCGTCTCAAACTTATTCTGAAAAACCGACTTCATTTTCAAAATTCTTTAATGCTGATGCAGTCCAAAGGTTCAATATTTCAACCCAAGGAAACGGGGATATCAGATTTATAAGAAATACTGGACTTCATACTGATCCGGCAGTCGGTATAGGTCTCGGAACCCCCTTATCTTTATCTAACGGCAGTATGACGATTGATATATCTAATGCTAACGCGTCCGGAGCTGGCGTCGCTTGGGGAATAGGTTTATCAAGAGATTGTCCAAATCCAGGAGTTAATTATTTTAATAATTACGCGCCGAGATATTTTGATCCTTATTCTGACGTAAGCGACTATGAGCAATTAGACATAGGATTAGGAGGAGATTATTTTGAGGATTTCGGTATACATAGAAACGATAGCGGAGATTTAGTCATCCGTCATGCAGTTCCAGATAGCACCGGTCAAGTTTTTATATATAAGGAAGTTGAATATTGGACGGGTTCCGGTAGTGATTTCTCCGGTTCAAGATATAATATTTCAGGGAACGCTTCTAATATTGAAAAAATAAGGTATGAATGTGTCGGCGAGGAAGTAAAAATAATAGCGATAGATAATAAGTCCGCAGAATTTACAATAGTCGCATATAATCAGGCAAACGCTAAAACCGCTCATTTTAAACCAATTACTCAGACGTGTTGGTGTTTACATCCGGTATTATTTATAGGTTATACAGGAGGTCATCAAGCGAGACATATGGATCTTGAACATTTTTCAGGTATTCCTTTAACCGATTATAATTCAAGAGAACTTAATAAAGGCGGTTGGTTTGAAAACGCTACTTTACTTTCTACTAATACAAATTTTAGACCCATGAATAGATGTGAAGATGTAGATATGAGAGGAATATTAGATCCTGATAACACCGATAAAGTATACGTTCCGGCTGGATTAGTCGCTACTTATTTCGGGGTTGATTTAAAATACGCTATGATCCTTTCTCCAAATTCTACTTATCATCCAACTTTCGGTAGTTCATGCGCCGACCTTTTCGGATTTCCAGGGAGATCCTTAGTTATTAGTCCAAGCGATACTGATGAAAACGCGATGACGTTTAGATCTGATAGCGCGCCTTCTCTAAATTCGCTACTATCAGTTTTCGTAAGATTAAACGGGTTCGGGCAACAAGTAATGAACGCAAGAACCGGTAATAAATCAACTATCCTCGCTCATCTTCCGACAGCTGATAGTAAAGCAACTGACGGAAGTTCTCAAAGAATTTTTTATGAACCGAAAAATTTAATTTGGCTGGATCTTAAAAACCCTTATGAAATTCAAACAACAGAATTCGGAATTGATTTTGTTTATTCAAATGAACAATACGCGAAAATCCTTCAAGGTCAATCAATAGTCTGTTTATATTTTAGGGAAAAACCAAAGATAGAATAATATTAGATTAAAATGGTTTAAAGATTGTCTACGCAAGAACAGCAGATAGAAAACATAAATGAGTTCAATTTTTAGCAATCTTCCGAATAATCTGATTATGAATATTATTAAGATCGCCGAAGATGAACGGAAAATTGAATTAGAAATATCAGAAAATAAATATAATTTTTCAGGAGTAATGTATGAATTAAAAGAATTGTCTTATTTTGAAGATAGAGAAGATAATTATGATCTAATAGATTTAGGGTATAAATATGATAGAACAATTAGTTATTATTTAACCCGCGCGAAACAGACTAACCTTGAATTTAATATCATGTCGGATAGCGATAGCGAAGATGACTATGATGAAGAAGATGAAATAGATGATTTTAATATTTATAATGAATTAAATTAAATAGATTAAATACTTTATTTTTTTTACTATACTTTTTAATAATTTTTAGTTATTTTTTATAAATATTAAATAAAAATATTTATATTAATTATAATAATGAGTAAAAAACCGCCCCCTCAGGTTCTATTTAATTTTAAAGAGAATGATACTGACCAAATAGTTCAAGAAAACGTAAACCCTGAAACGGGAGAAGAGAACCCGAATTTTATACATTCGGATGATGAAATTATGCATGAAGAACCGATTAAAATTCAAGAAAAAGAAAAGATAGTTGAAAAAGATATATTTAATGATTATCCTGATAATTTAGCTGTTATGCCTGATGAAGTAAAGGAGGAATTGATGGAACAAGGAATAAAACCCCAGCCGGAAAAACCGGTTAAACCTTTAAAGGAAAAGAAAAAGCGTAAACCGATGTCGGAAGAACATAAAGCGAAATTAGCATTAGCGAGAGAAAAAGCGATGATAGCACGTAAGGCAAAAGCAGAAGAAAAAAAGAAAATGAAGGAACTTGAAAAACAAGAAAAAGAATTATTAAAAAAACAAAAATTTAAAAAGGTTCAGAAATTAAAAGAAGAAGTAGAAGAAGAAATAGAACCGGCGCCAGCTAAGATTATTAAAAATGACTATCCGACTTCTACTATTACTAAAAAGGATTTAGAAGAGGCGCAACTTGAAGCGATTATGAAATATGAAGCATTAAGAAAGGAACGGAAAGCGAAAAAGAAGCAAGAACAATTAGTAGAAAATGAGAAGCAAAAAATGTTAAATAATATTCAAAGGGCAACAGGAACTTATAAATATCGCGACGGATCAAATAGATTTGATGGATGCTATTAAAACCCGATTATGAAATACGTTATCAATACTTACCAATAGATAAAACCCGATTTTGTGAATTATTTATTAAGATATAATTTGCGCAAAATCGGGTTTTGACTTTTTTAAAAAATTATATAAAATTTTTATTATATTATAATAATTAAAGATGGAAGAGAAAAAAAGAACTTCTAAAAAGGCACCTAAGATTTATAAAGTAAAAGATTTAGATGGAGATGAACGTTTTAAAGATATACACCCTAATTTACCCTCCTGTCCGTCCTGTCTTATTATAGTTGGGGCAATTAAAAGTTCTAAATCAAATCTTATATGTAATTTGCTAATGTCTCCTGAGATGTTCCAGAACCGATTTGATATCGTCCGCGTTCTCAGCACAACACTGCATATGGATGATAAGGGAAAACTATTAGATAAATATTTTGATGCGGATGACCATTATGAAGATAAATATATTTCTGATATTATTGAAAGTCAGGGAAAATATAATAAAATTGATCGCCCGACTTATTGTTTAGTTCTTGATGATTGCCTAACTCCTGATTTCTGTAAACGAAATAACAGCCTCGCTTTTTTTATGACTAAAATGAGGCATTATATAGATATGTGTATTCTCTCAGTTCAAAGCATAAATCATATACCGCCCCTGATAAGAGCGCAAGGACGAGATATCATTATTGGACGTCAAAATAATCATAAGGAAATTATTAAACTCATGGATCAATATTCCGGTTTATTGGGTGAAGGCGGAGATAAAAAATTTAAAGAACTTTATGAATACTGCCACCGAGAACCTTATAATTTTATGTATATTAAGGCATCAGAAAACCCCGCTCATGTTTATTATAATTTTGAAGAAAAGATTTATCCTAAGGATTGATAAATATTTTATTTAATTTTTTTTTCCTTAAATTTTATATATAATACAAATTATAAAATGGATTTATATTCGGCGGATTTCGGCGCTATAAGCGAAGGGAATATGCGGACGCAGTCAACTCTTAACGCAAATAAGGCAATTAATCAACATAATAAAGATCTCGGAGGTCAGATCGCTCAGTTAAAATCAGGTCAAAAAACCTCAGACGTGCTAACAGCTACTAAGGATGCTACCGGACAATTTTGGGCAGCTGGAAGATTACCAGGTCAAGTTTCGGCATATAAGGATTGGGTCGCAAGTCAGAAGGCGCCTAATCCTACTTCTCAGGGACAAAATGAAGCAACTGATAATATAAATGAAACGGAAGCGGGGGGAGAAACTACTACCGAACCCGCGCCTACATTAACTGCTACGGATGAAGACGGAGTTTTTGAAAGCGATGGTCTCGTATCAGAAGGTCAAATGGGAAGCGCAGCTAAATTTAAACAGGGAGTAAAAAGCGCTCTTGGAGTTAGTGATGAAGCACTTGAAACGGCGGGAAAAGGTCTCGGGGCGATGGGAGCGGTCGGAACGGCTGGACTTGATATTTACCAAGATTTCGCGGGCGGGAAAGGTTTTCATCTTGCGGGGGATAATTGGGCATCAAAGGCGTCTAACGTTCTTCAAATCGGTGGGGCGATATCAGATCTCGGGGGCGCAGTATTTCCTCCTCTTGCTTTGGTCGGCGGTGCTGCAGATATTCTCGGGGGAGTAGCGGGTGAAATCGGCGATTTCATAGATAAAGGAAAACAGGATGACGCTGATACTAAATTACAGCAGAGCGAAACCGAGAAAACCGATGTAATACAAGCGCAAGCGCCGGTTCAGTCAGGGAGAGTTTCATAATTTATAATTTATAAACTATAAACTTTTTTAATTTTTTTTTCATGTAATTTTATATATAACACAAATTATAAAATGAGTAATTATTGGCGCGTTGATGATGAAATGAGAATTGGTCAAAAGTATATTTCGGTTCCTTCTGAAAACGGGTTAGAATATGACCCTGAACAGAAGATCCAAATATTCGTTGATCCTTCAACTAAATTCATGTCGGGAAAAGATACTTACCTTGATTTTAATTTTAAAATTAGTTTACCTTCGGGGGCGGTTCCTACTAAACTTCAACTTGACGAGATGGGGGGAAACGCATTAATCAAAAATATTCGCATATATGATGGAACCCGAGGCACTTTGCTGGAAGAAATTGATAGTTATTCTTCTCTATGTTCGGTTCGTTATGATTATGATAGCGATAAAAGTATTCGGGATTTTAGATCGCTAAGGGAAGGTTCATCTATTCATAATATTGGGAACGCGGGAAATACTGCAACGTCTCAATCGGTCATGGCGAATACTTTAACTAATCCTTATTTCCGAAAAGTAGATGGAGATTTAGTAGCGCCAGGTTCTACTTGGGGATCGGGTGATTTCCTAACAGCTAAACTATGTATTCCTCTTCATACGGGGATTTTCGCTCAAAATGAACATATCTTTCCTCTTATGATGACGCAGGGTTTATATATTGAAATTGATACGGCACCAGCCGGCGAAGTATTAAAACAGCTTGATAGCGTCCTTCGTCAGCGCCGAACCCCGCTCGGATGCGTATTTCATTCGTTAAACGGATCAATCGCAGCCCCCGATAATTGGGTTGTTAACGCTTCTACTTTTGATACTTTTTATCTTACAACAGCTAATAATATTACTGATACTTCAAGGGTTCCATTTGTAGTTGGGGAAACTTTTAAATTTTGTAAGGACGATCAAAACGCCTCAGTTTCAGCGCTATCCGGTGAAATGAAGATAAGTGAAATTAACCTTTCATCCAATGGTTTGGTTGAAATTCAGGTTGAAACCGCCCGATCTAATAATGGAGCTGGCGCCTTTGATTTAGACAGCGATGACGTAGTAATGTTTTCAACCGCCGTTGAAGAAGCGGGTTCTTATGACGCTTCATATAAATTAAGTAATGTAAATTTAGTAATCGCGAGCGTAGAATTAGACCCCGCTTATGAAAGGGGCATGGTTCAAAAAGTAAGGGAAGGGAAGCAAATTGAAATAGACGTTTTAAGCGCTACTAATTATAAAACTTCTATTCTCGCCTCAGATCGGCAAACTACTTTTCAAATATTTTCTCAAAATTCTCGCGCGAAAAGTTTGTTAATTATTCCTCAGGATAGTTCAGTTTATTCTGCTAAGGATCAAATTTCCGCTCAGGGGACTTATAATATTCTCGGAACAGCTGACGGGTCTTCTACTGATAATCAGGACGTATGTTTACTTTCAAATCGTCCAGCATATACAGGAATATGCGATGAATTACGGGAAATTCAGTATCAAATCGCAGGGCGCATGACACCCAGCCGAGCAATTGACGTATCAAAAATCGCTTCTCGTCAAAGTATAGACGCGTTCCATCTATATGAACTTGAAAAATGCTTAGATAATGCCGGTATAGTTCCACGTAGTTTCAGGAAGTTTCAGGAGAATTTCGTTTTCGGTAGAGGTTTCGGGGTAAATCAAGGCGCCTTAGATCTCAGAGGAAAGGATTTAGCGGTCATCCTAAAATATACGGGATCATCCGCCCCTCAGAAACCGAAGTTATTTAATTCATTCGTAGTTCATGTAAGGCGCTATCTCATCGGGGATAATTCGGTTCAGGTAGTCCTATAAGCAAAGCATACTTCGTTAAAACCCCAATTTGTAAATATTTTATTAAGATATAATTTTCGCAAAATCGGGTTTTTTTTTATTTATTTTTCATTTGAATATTTTATATTAATAATATTATAAAATATGAGTTCCGCTACTTCAAGATATGTTGAAATTCGCCCTGATAACGTGCCTTCTGATGGTGTAGTTAGTTTTAAGAACGGGTTTCCTGTTTTAAGTTTTACTATTTCTGCTCAGGATGGTCTATTAGATCCTTCAAGTATTAGAATTGTCGGTAATTTAAACGTATATAAAAATAATAATGCTACTCCTTCGCCAGCTCAGGCTGGGGATAATCTTAATATGAATTCTCGCCTCGGTATTTATAATGTTTTTGATAGTCTTACTATTCGCTCTCATCGGTCAAAAATGATCTGTGAACAAATAAGACATTACGCCAAATGGTTTGATACTTATACGGGGGTTAGCACATCTCTAAACGATCAGCTGGGGCATATGGGAGTTTCTACTCTTCAAATGCCTAATTCAACCGCCTTCCGGCAGTCGGTAGTTGAAAATAACGCTTCGGGAACTCAGACTACGAGTTTTTCGGCGCATCTTCCTTGCGGTTTCTGTCAATCCGGAAATATGGTAGATCTTCGCCCTGACGCTTTCGGCGGGGTTCAGGTTGAGATCATGTTAATGCCCGATGCTAACGTCCTTTATTATGAAAACGGCACGGTTGGCGCTAACCTCGGGGAAGCGCATTATAGACTTTCCGAACTTAAATTATGTTGCGAAGTTCAGAATATGCCCGATGATATGCAGGCGTCAACCGAAGGTTCTTTTGAATTTAATTCAATTACTTCATTATATACTTCAATTAATTCAACAAACGCACAAATTCAATATTCATTAGCGCTTAAAAATCTTCAATCTGTATTTGCTACTTTTATGCCGGTTCAAAATATAAATACGTTAACCGCTCTGCCCGCTACTACTTATCTTTCAAACGCTTCCGCTAACGCTTCGGGAGGTGAATTAAGCGCGATCCGCAGAGTTCAGTTTTTAAAGGGGGGAACAAAATTTCCAGCTGAATTTGATTATAATAATATTATTCTTGATGATGCGAGGACACAACTTCCGGATCCTCAGTTAGTTAAAGGATTATATGATGCTATCGTTCCGGCGTTTCATCAGGTTAGAACTACTATGTCTCCTGAAAATATGGCGCGCGATTATCTTATGGGAACTCTTCAAGAAGATACTTCTTATACTCGGGTTCCTAACGGGGGCGCTATTTACGGGCTGGGCGTAAAATACGGCATCGGGGACGCGGGCGAAGATTTTTCGCAGGAACAATTCGGGATTAGTATTGAAAGCGATTTAAATACTGATAATCCGATCGGCGTTTATCTATTCTTCAAGGCAAAAGCAACTTTACTATTTAATCAATCCGGCGTCCAGCTGATCCAGTAAACCGGAGGTGAACTTCGTTAAAACCCCAATTTGAATAAATTAAATCTTAATAAATAATTCACAAAATCGGGTTTACGATACGTTTTCTATTAGTATTTTTTTTATAATTTCTATTATCAATATTTTATATTAATAATATTATAAAATATGAGTTATTCAGATGATGGTAATATTCCAGATTTCATTACGCTTTCTAAAATTCCTGTAAATTTTCAACAGAAATTAGAAACTGACCTATTAGAACCGGTAGTTTTTAATCAGGGTAGCGCTCTCCAAGACGGGTTCGCCCGATGGACGCTTCAAAATAAGGGTTTCCTTCATAGTCATTCAAAGATTTTTATTTCAGTTCAAGCGAACGCTTCGGTTAATTCGGGTTATTTTAATCCAGCCACGGGCGTCGGACAGCTCGTTAAAAAGGCAGTTCTGAAAGTCGGTAATAAAACTATAAATGAAATTTCATCTTGGGATGCGCTCCATGCCGTAAAATCGTCTTTAATTAAGAATGAAAATAACGTTGAGCGAGAGATGTATACTACGGGGCGATTTATGAATAATGCTTTTGATTATGCGGTCGGTTCTAATCAGGCGACTAAATACGGGTTAGATAACGGATATGAATATTCGCGGGCAGATGAACTATCGGTTCCTGATTGGGCAGAGATGGACGGAGATTTTCCGGATCAATCGCCCACTTATTCTATTGATATTTCGGATTTATTCCCTTTTTTGAAGGTAAACTCTCTCGCTTTATATATGTATAAGGAACCGATTAATATTGAACTTCATTTTTATCCGACGCAAGGATACAGAATTCAGATAGATGGTAATGATGACACCGGTAAGGAAGCACTCATCCGCCGTCAGGATCTTAAATTCTGCGCTGATTATATTTACTACGGAGAAGCGGATGAGATGGCGCGATTTGCTGATGCTAATAAAGAGATGAATTTTTCATTTGTAGATTATAGATTAGTTGAAACTACTATTACAGATGATAGTATCGGATCCGGTATTATACGAAATTTGGGTATGGCGAATAGAGTTGTTCCTCGTATTATTACTCTTCTATCAGCGGGGGCAGCCGGAGAAACTGATATTCTCACTCACGCGAATTCAGTAGCGCCAAGTCTTGATGGAGACGGAGTTTCAGGGGGTATTAAATATAACGTTCGTTATAATGACCGATATGAATACACGACTGACGTTGATAATACGGCGCGTCTTTTTAGTATTTTTACTGATAGCGAAGGCGTGCCTTTCCTTACAAGATCTCAGTATTCTACGGAAAAAGATACTATTACAACTAAGGAATTTCAGGGGCGCGCTCAGAATGCGGAATTAGCTGGAAGTTTCTTTTATCTCTGCTCTAAACTAACGGGCGGGCGAGTTGGTCAACGCGGATTAGAACTTCATATTTCAGGCGGTTATACTGACGGAATTATAGATACGATGAGAAATTATTGTGAATATCTAAGGGTCGGAAGGTTGATAGATGGATATTTTGAGGTATTTAATGCATAAAACCCCAATTTGAATAAATTAAATCTTAATAAATAATTAACAAAATCGGGTTTTGAGTTTTTTATAAATTTCTATTTTAAAAATAAAATAATTGATTAATTAAAATGAATTATTTTAAAACTTTACTTTTTCAGATCATGGAATATTTTGATTGTTCAAAATATAAACGTTTATATTTAGAAGAAAATAAAAAATATAAGGATCTTAAACACTGGACAGAACAGCTTATTTTATCAAATTCAGAATTATTAGAAAAAATCAAATCAAAATAAAAATATTATTAATAATAAAAGAATGACTTATAAAGAAGATTTTAACCGAAAATATAAATTCAAACCTTTATCAACGTCTCATTCGTTAAAAGAGATTTCAGATTTAACCGGTTATGAATTAAAAGGATTAAAAACTATTTTTGAAAAAGGGCAGGGCGCTTTTAAAAGTAATCCTCAGTCGGTTCGTCCTCATATAAAAGCACTTGGAAAAGGAGGTGCTGATGCCTGGGGATATAGCAGAGTTTACGCATCAATAAATCCTAAATCAAAAGCATATAAAATTGATAAAATCCATTTGAAGAAAAAGAAAAATAAATAACTTTTTTATTAATTTGTTTTTATTTAAAAAAATATTAGATTAAATTATATATAAATATGAAGATTAATACTGAAAACCTGAATGAAGCAATTAAGGAAATAAAACCGAATTTAAAAGAGAACTCCGTAAAGCAGTATGAGTTTCATTTAAATAAGTTAAAAAAGATGTTTGAGACTGATAATTTTGATTTCCTATCTAATCCGGATGATGTAGAAGAAAAAATAAAGGATAATGCTTATACTTCTCGGAGAAATACTTTTAATGCGATAATTATATTATTATTAGCGCTGAACCATGATGAAAAATATAATGATTTACTTTCTGAATATCAGAAGCGTCGGGATGTATTGAATTCTGAATATGAGAAAAACCAAACTGATGGGAAGATTTCAGAGAAACAGAAATCCAACTTCGCTGAATTTGAAGAGATTGAGAACATGATAAAAACGATGGAAAATGAAATTAAAAGTAAGGGATTAAAAAAGAAAACTGAATTAACGGGAAAAGAAAAAGAGTTATTGATGGTTTATACTATTTATAATTTTTTAATTCGTATTCCTACTCGGAATGATATGGCTGGTCAAATTTTAATCAATAAGTCCAGCTATAATAAGTTAACCGAAGATGATAAAAAAGAAAGAAATTACTTAGTAAAAAATAAAAATTCTATGTTCGGCGTTTATAACGAATATAAGACTTCAAAAAAATACGGGGAAAAAAAGATTGATATTCCGAAGGATCTTGAAAAGATATTAAATTTATATATTCGGAAAACGGGGAAAAAGACGGGTGATATATTATTTACTTCATCTACGGGAAATCCACTAAGTCGTAATGCGATTAGTCAATTATTATTAAAAACGTCAAAAAAATATCTGAACGGAAAAAGCGTATCAACTACTCTTATGCGTAAGATAGTCGCCAGCCATCATTTCGGTTCCGATAGTGAATTTGGAAAATTAAAGCAAAAGCAAGAAGAATTAGCGGAAAAGATGGGGCACGATACTGAAACTATGGAAAAGGTTTATATCAAAGAAAAATAGACGTATCTATATTTGATAAATTATTCCAATCTCTTTTAGTATTTACCCAGCTATATTTCCATCTATATCTTTGAGTATCATATTTTTTTTTATCTTCTTTTGTAAAATATGCTCTTTTTTTATTAATTAAATTAGATGATAAATCCATATAATGTTGTTCTCTAATTTCTCTAACTTCATTTATGCATTCTTCTAAAATAATGAATTCATAATTTCCTCTATCTATTATAATTTGAGATCTACAATTAGAACCTTTTTTATGTCTACTCTTTCGCTTAGTATAATGATTAGTGCTTCCGATATATTCTTCGTTAGTCGTTTTATCTAAAATCTTGTAAATCAGGGTCATATTTAATTATATGAACCATTTTTTTAAATAGAAATAAACGCAGATTAAAAACCCGATTTTGCGAAAATTAAATCTTAATAAAATTAAAGCAAATTCGGGTTTAGATATCTATTGATCGGATAACCCATGAGATCAGTAATTCCTTCAACATTTTTTGTATTATAATAATACATACCGGATAATACAAAAAAGAAAGAACCATCAATTTCATCAATAACTTTATTAAATTTAATTTTATTATCTTTTATTTGTTTATCTTTTTTCATTTCTTCGGATCTAATATTTAAAATATGAGAAAGTAAATCTTGCGGAAGATAATTCATTTTATTTATAATATAAAATAATTATTCTTAATATATTCTTTATTTTTTATCCAGATAAAAATGAAATCTTGGTTTTTATCATTTGAGTTTTTCTTTCTTTGAATAAATTTTTCTTGAATATCGCAATCAGGCGCTCCTTTATTTTTGATGATTTCATAATATTCATTCGGAAAATTGAAGCACATTTTACCATCTTCTTTCAAGTAAGTAAAGCATTTTTTCATTAAAGGGATTAAGAAGTTATCAAAAAAATCTTCTTTATCGTCAAAAGGTTTCATATGTAAATATTTTTCTAAATTACAATAAGGAGGAGAAGTAAGGACGAAATCATAATCAATATTTTCAAAATCATAAGATAAAGAATTTTCATAAATCATTTCAACGTTTTTTAAATTTAAATCATGGATCATTTTATCATATCCTATTTTAAGATCAATATTAGTATCAAAACCCGTATATTTAATATTAAGAGATGAAGCGCCTAATAATCTTCCGCCCCATCCGGCTGTCGGATCTAATATTGATTTCGGTTTATATTTTTCATAAATATATTTAGCGTTAGAAGGTTTAAAAATTGCGATACAGCCTTTATTAATTCTGAACGTTTCAAAAACCTCTCCGGCGCTTGGATAATGAGTTTTATTTTTAGATTTTCTTTTTACTACTTCCAGCCAAAGTTTATTTTCTTCTTTATTATTATAAATATCATAAATAGTTTTATAATTTTTAGTTTCTCTTGGACATTTAAGAAGTTCTCTGAATTGATATTTATAAATAGTTCTATTACCTATAATTTTTAATTCGTTATTATTTGCTTTCCATTTGATAAAATTTTGATAATCTTTCTTAATAAGATCATCATTAAAATCTTTACATGAAATAATATCTTCTAATGAATAAGGCATATCATCGGGAACGATCATTTATATTATTTATTGATATAAATATTTGAAGATAAAAATTAGCAGAAAAGTTAGTTAACGTTCCAAAAAAAGGATTTATCAATATTATCTTCTAATGCTATTTCTAATGCTTTTCTATCATAATTTTTATTAGATTGAAAATCAATTTCAAGTTTAGATAAATAACTAAAATTTTTCGGATATTTAATTAACTTAACTCTTTCATGTTCAAATTTAAAATCTTTACCTACGATAACTCCGTGAATAATAGAATTTTTAGTTCCAGCTAAAATACCTTTTAATAAAGTTCCTGATCCAACTGAACAATAAATATTTTCAGGTTCATATTTTAAAATTTTAATAATTTCTTTCATGGTGTCCGAAATACTATCAACAGCTAATTTACTTTCAGCGCCGAAAGTTAAAATTTGATATTCGTTATTATTATCATCATTAAAATCTTTCGCTCTTTTATTTAGAACGGACATATACCCGTAAGGAATAAATTTAACTATTCCTCCGTTATTGATAACTAATTGAGAATTAAGATCTTTATTTTTTTTAGCTGGTGAAAAGATTATGCATTCTTTACCGATTTCTTTACAAATTTCTGATAAGGCAACTTGAAAAGCGCCATAACCTAATGAGCAATAAATAAAACCTTTTTTATTCAAGTCAAGAAGATCTTTAATAAATCTTGATTTAGAACCACCGATAAGTTTATCATCTCTAAGAATAGTTAAATTCTTATATTTTTCAAGATGAATATTATTATTCATATTAAATAATAATATATAAAAAAAGTAAATTAGAAAAAATAAAATTGATTTACATGAAACCCGAATTTGCGAAAATTAAATCTTAATAAAATTAATTCAAAATCGGGTTTTAGTTAAAGTTAGCATTACATAACATAGTCATTTGAGTTCGTTTTTCAAGTTTTGCTATATTCTTTTCATTTAAATCGTGGCGACGTTTGATTTCAATTAATTTCTTTTTAAAATATAGTTCATAATCTTTTCTAATCATAGCATTATTTTTTCTTTCTTCAAGAGTTTTTACTTCTTTCCGATAACTTCCCAGCCAATAATCATTAAATATATTAATTATTTTCCAGAGATTTTCGTTCCATCCTTTATAATACCAACAGAGATCATCAATATAAATTTCTTCATCATCGTCTTTAAAGTATCCTTTTGATTTATTAAATTCATAAGTAAAATATTTTTTCTTTTGAGGTTTAGCGAATTTCATGTAAAATTCAGGTTCTTTAAGATTAAGAACTTCAAAATTAGTCCAATCAGAATTTTCTGAATTAATTATTTGCCGTGTATTTTCAAAGATAGTTTTTTTATCATTTTCATAAGTAGTTAAATCTTTTTGAAATTTAGATTTTGGATATGCGATTTGAAGTTTAGTCATTTTGTTTTCTATGCTCCTTGGTGTTCTTGCGTAGACTATCTTTAAACCATTTTAATCTGACTTTATGATACTTACCGGCGCTAAAATATAGTCAAGCGTCGGAATTAATCTAAAAGTATGATATTTATACTTAAAAAGGAAAATTAATTTATAAATTAATTCTTTAAATACGGGTTATGCGCCGGTATTCTCATAAT
>VMHT01013150.1_pt1 | contig 16720 bp, 29 predicted proteins | sample 4693611 | NCBI WGS metagenome assembly VMHT01 (sample SAMN12280063, study PRJNA550983) | marine metagenome | isolation source: seawater sampled from same location over 5 years 0.02-0.2 micron viral filtrate | place: USA: collected off the coast of southern California halfway between the port... ... | reverse complement strand
TGTTTTATCCGATGTTACTATGTAGCCTTGATTGCCTAGTTCCTTGAGAATGTATGAGGACCACATTGCAATAATTGATTTACCAGTACCTGTAGGGGCATCTATAACAATTGTAGACTCAGGATCTTCTATATATTGATTAACGATTGCTGTGATTGTTTCACGTTGATATGTTCTAAACTGAAAGTCTTTACCAAACTTATTATCTTGTAAGGCTTGATCTATTATCTTATTTACTTGATCCATTTATTTCTGTTGGTTCTATTCTTATTACTTCTATATTGGCTTGTTCTAATAGTTCTATACCTGACATATCTCTATAAGTTTCTGAATAATATACTCGTGATATACCAGATTGAATAATTAGTTTAGAACAACTAAAACAGGGAGCTGTTGTAGTGTAGAGTTCCGCGCCCCCACATCCCATTGTGGATTGAGCAACTTTTGTGATAGCATTAGATTCTGCATGTAACACTTCTGGCTTAGTAGTGTCATTTATTTCACAAGTGTTATCAAATCCTCTTGGCGTTCCATTATAGCCAAAACTTATTACTTGTTCATTTTTAACAAGAATACATCCAACTTGTCTTCTATTAGCATAGCTTAATTTAGCAAAGCTATAGGCAACTTCCATATATGTATTTTCTATTCGCGTTCTAGGCATAGTTTGTTGAAATTAAAAAAGCCATCTTTATTATTATATAGATGGCTCAGTTAATTGTTTTAAAATTGTTAATAAATTTATTAAGAATTAAGTTGTTGAGTCCCGCCCTCGATCTTAAGTCCTAATAAGAATTCTCTGATGGCGTAGCCATAAGCAATACCAGCATAGAATTTATCTCCTTGGAATAGTAATAGGGTTGCTATTCCACCTGCAATTGCGGCTTTAAACCAAGACGCATTTACAATTTCTTTTATTTTTTTCATTAAGCTTCAGTTTTAGTAATAATTGAATCTTCTGGTCCTTGAACAGGTTCGTTCTCAGATTCAGGTCTTTCATTTTCAGAAGTACCATAAGCTTCAATCATTTCGTTACATTTCTTTGCATAAGCTTCTTTAATTTCGTTACAAGCAGCTTCAAACTGTTCTGTTGAACATTCACCTTCAGAAGTAGTATACATTTCCTTAACAGCATTGCAGTGACCTTCAGCAACTAAATTTGCAGTTTCAGTCATATATGTACCTTTAGTATGTTCTTCATAATCATCATTTTCATATGCTTTAGCTTCATCTTGAAGTAAAGTACATGCTTTTTCATACATTTCAGCAACTGTTGTTGTATGTGTTTCTTCTTCTTCATTTACTTGAACAGATTCAGCAGCAGTGTGAGTGTGAGTGTGAACTGGCTCTTCTTCTGTTTCTTCAGTATCTGTAGTTTCTTCTTCTGTTTCTTCAGAATCAGTAGTTTCTTCAGAATCAGTAGTTTCTGTATCTGTTGTAGTTTCTTCAGAATCAGTAGTTTCTGTATCTGTTGTAGTTTCTTCAGAATCAGTAGTTTCTGTATCTGTTGTAGTTTCTGTATCAGTTGTAGTTTCTGTATCAGTTGTAGTTTCCGCGTCCGGAGTAGCATCTACAGTAGCAGTATCTACAGTTGGAGCATCTACAGTAGCAGTATCAGTACCTCTAGTTGAAAACTCCTCGAATGATAAAATTTTATTTGTTTCCATTATAATGTATTTTTTTATTATTAATTATATATCATCATAATATGATAATATTTTTCAAACAACCGGTGTTGCCTCAAGTATTGATTCTATTTTATTTTTTTTTAAATAATCAATTAATGCTAATTCTTTAGCTTTAGCTTCTAGTTCTATATCCACGTCATAACCAAACGTTGGAATAGTTTCATAAATATAGTCAGCATGTGCTCTATTGATAACTGAACTATCTTCATGTAATTTTTTACATGAACTATAATGCGTACATTGTTTAGTTCCTTCTGGCCATGTTGATCTTGCAAGTTCAAATGCTTCTTGAACTGGCATTGGATCTTCATAACACCAATGATGGTGATAGTCAAACATAACTGGGCAGCCAACTACATCTGAAACACCTTCTTTTAAATCTTTTACACTGTATTGTGCTTTCTTATCATCATTTTCTACAACAAGTCTAGTTCTTACACTTTCATCTAATGTTAAAAACCTTTCACAGAATCTTTGCATACTTTCTTTCTTACCTCCTTGAGTAGTGTTGACGTGTATATTGATAGGTGCTGTATGAGTTCTTGGGAGACCCATGAGGTCCATGATTTCTCCATGTTGATTAAGTTCATGAATCGCAGAAGTTACTACCTTAGGATTCATGCTAGCCAATACGCAAAAATGACCTGGATGGAATGTAAGTCTTTGGCCACCTTCCATAGCCATGTGACCTGCGCCTTGTAGCAATACTTTAATTCTATTATAAGTTGGAAGGTCTTTTAAATCATATTCAGTAGACCATGGAAACATACTTGAAGACATACGATAAAGTTTGACTCCATTTTCATTGTTCCATTTAATAATCTTACACATGTCATTTACATTTAAGAGTGCAAGTTGACCTGCATATTCGATACCTTTTGCTTTAAAGGTTTTTTTAATCATTTTTCTACCGACTTTAATGTCTTGTTCTGCAAGAGTTAGATTAATGCAGCAATATCCGTAATTTGTCATTTTGTGTATTCGTTAAGGATTGATAATAATATGTAAATAATAACAATTGGCCAAAATAACATTACTAAAAATTTAGTAAAATTATCAAACTTTTCAAGATCACCTTCAATAATAACAGAATCTTGTCTTTCTTCTAGGTGATTAAAAAGTATATCAATTAATAAGTTGATTAAGACTCCTACTAATAAATATGTTCCAATTATTAAATACATTTATTTTATATTAAAAAAATCAAGATTGTTTAGTTCTTTAAAGAACTCTATTTTGTCAAACTCTTCTAGTAAATATTTCATTTTTTTAGATTTAATCCATTCTCTTCTATTCTGTTTCCATCTATTCATCCAATTTAGAGCAATTTCTAATTGAGTTCCTGTTTCACAGCTTTTTATAACTTTTTTAACAAACTGTAATTCATTTAATAAATCATTAAGAATCTGAACTTCCTTCTCCTCTTTTTTCATTGTGAAATTTTTCTAGTTTTTCTTTTTTAATATCTAATTGCTTAATAACATGGTGCAACGTTGAATCCATTGTTTTTAGCTTTTTCATTTCTTCTCCTTTAGGATTTCTATCTAAATAATCTTTTAATCTTCTTTGAGCCTCTTGTAAAGTACAGGTTTTTCTGAATCTTTTTTCTAATTTTTTTACGTAGCTTTTCTTTTCTTCTTTTAAAGTCTCTATTCTGAGTTCCATTTCTTCAATGCCTCTCATCTCATGACTAATATAGTTAAGGTCTATTGGGTGCATGTTGTTTTATTTTTTTATTATATTATATTTATTAATGTCAAATTTTAATTGCCAAAATTCTATAAAGCTATTTCCTATTCCAACCTCATCTAACTCATAATTATTATCTAATAGTGGCTTTCTTTTTTCTTCTATGACGTCATCGACCTTATGTCCTTGAAAAACTGTCATATATTTTTTAGTAGCGTTTTTGCTTTTTCTCCAAACTACTACAACTGGTGGTTTTTCATCTATCATTTTCCTTCTATTTCGTATTTACAATTATTATCAGAATTTGAATTTAATATTTCACAAAATTTACTAGCTTCTTTAAATTTTTCAAATTCTACAGTTTCTCCTAGACTATTATTAATATAGACTGTAATTCCTTTTTCTACAATAGTCTTTTTTATTAAATAGTAAGTATTTTTTTTCATTATTTCAATATTAAAAATGCGACAAATAATAATACAATTGCTATTGAATTGATTATAGAAAGTCGCATAGCATTTCTTGATCTTTTACTATATTTGTTTGATTTACTTAATCTATTTTCCATAATTATTTTCATTTTTTATTTTTATACTAATATAACTATTTCCGGTGACATAAAAAAATCCTGGTTAATTTATTTTCCAAAAAACTTGAATTAATATTATACAAATACACAACATTAAACAAATAGTTGTTTTTAAATTCATTCCTTCTCCCATGAGAAAATATGTAAATATAGAATATGTTACCATGCCTATTGAAAATCCAATAAACCTACCTGGCCAAATTTGACCGTCGTAATACTCTGCAATATATCTAGTCCCGATAATAAACATATAGCCTACAAAACTCCCTAATAATGCAATAAGCCAGGTATTTTTCTTAAAGAATGGCCATAAAAATTGACCATTTGACTGAAACCAAACCAATGACTGTGATAAAATATAAAGCCCTATTCCTATTAATAAGTTTTTCAAAATAAACTCGCAGTTGAGGTTAACATGTGATTTATAAAACTCGGCCTGTGATGCTCAGTTGCTCCATCTTGTTTAATTGCATTTCGATGTGCACTAGTTCCATAACCTTTATTAGAATTCCAGCCATATTGTTCATGGCCTTCGTTTAATTTTTTCATAATTAAATCTCTACTTGTTTTTGCAAGTATAGAAGCTGCAGCAATTGATGTGTATTTATTATCACCTCCAACTACTGTTTCAAACGGAAGTCCATTCCATCCTTTAAATTGATCTCCATCAACTAAAATAAAATCAAAATGATCTCCTTTCATTTTAATACCATCTAAACATTGTTTCATTCCATACATAGTTGCTTTAAGAATATTCATTTTTTCAATATCCTCAACATCAACTGCTTTAACTGAATATGAAATTGCATTATCTAATACTAATGCTCTTGCCTCTCGTCGTTCGCCTTCATTTAATAATTTAGAATCTTTAATTAATGGATGTGTAAACCCTTTTGGCATTATAACACCTGCAACCACAACTGGTCCAGCTAATGCTCCTCTTCCTGCCTCGTCTAATCCTACTTCAACAAGGTCTTTGTTCATGTAAGATTTTAAAATAATGTGTTTTGCTTTATCCATATATTATTATATGGCAAAATCGAAAAAAGTTTATCTACCTTCGTTATCTTTCCAGGCGTCGTACTTCTTAACAATATCAATGAGTATCTTGGCCCTAACAATATCTTTTTCTGTAAATACATGTTCATTAACACCCTTAACTGTTTTAATTATTTCATAAAACTTAGGCATGCTAACTTTATTTCTTTGAATGTCAAATTGATTAATATCTCCGGCAACAATCGCTTTACTAGATTTACCCATTCTTGTTATAAATAACATTAAACTTTTCATTTCAGCATTTTGTGCCTCATCAAGAATCATTAACGCATCATCATACGTATCACCTCTCATATAAGCAAGAGGCTCAAATGTAATGAGGTTTTTTTCAAACATAAGTTCAGTCATTTCTTTACCTATGATTTTTTCAATATTAGATTTATAAGATTTTAAATATGGTGAGATCTTTTCTTCTAATGCACCTGGCAAAAATCCAAGTTTCTCGCTACTTTCAACCATTGGTCTACAAAGTACAAGTCTCTTAATTTGTTTTTCACTAAACATCTTAAGTCCAATATAACATGCTGTAAAAGTTTTTGAAGTTCCTGCAGGACCGTGACAAAATATAATCTGATTTTCATTTACTTTAGTTACATATTCTTGTTGTGATTGTCTAAGCTGCACTCGCTTTAGAGACTCTTCAATATGTCTTTTTAATGAGATTCTACTTTGTTTTTTCTGCATCTATGTGGTATTTTTAGTCACCTGCCATAATGACAAGTTCTTTAAGCTCTTGAAGGTTTGTACACTTCTCATACTCTTCTAATTCTTCAAAGTGTTTAACAAGTAAATCAATATATTTAGAACGCTGACCAATGCCATGTGGTATTTCAACAGTTTGAGTACCTTCTTTATATACAACGAACCTATTGACTGACTTAGTCATATTTTTTACTAAAATCTCATATGATTCTTGCATTAATTTTGAGTGATCCTCTCCTGATAAATATCCTTCCATCGCCATGTTTCCTTGCTTTTATTTATATATTCCAACCATCTTTTAGTGTCGGCCTTGTTTAATAAAAAAAATAGATTATGTTATTAGTCATTTTTATTACCATACATTCTTTCGATGTATTCGGCATTTTTCTTCTCTTCTCTACGAAGCACTGACTTTTTCGTGAAGTATCTTTTTGCGTTTATTTTTCTAGATTGCTTAGTTCTTATAACCTTACGCTTGTATTGCTTTAATGATTTTTCTATATCTTTTCCTACGTTTACTATGAGCATACTTTTTCTTTTATAGTTTTTACTTCTTTACATTTTTCATATTCTTCAGTTAATTGAAACCAATTAATTAAAGAATCTAACGCTTTTATTTTTAAATCTTTAGGATAGTCCCCATATATTGCATATGAACTATCTTTTATTAAAGCTTCATATATCATATCATAGACATGACCAGGATTGATAGGTTTAGTAACTATAAGATTTAAAAAAATCTCAAAATCATTAAATTCACCAAGTGGACTTTCGCCTAACATTCCTTTTTAATTTTTTTAACAAATTCAATTTGATTCTCTGTAAGTTTTGGCCATTTACCATTAATTCTACAAAGCAAACTTCCTCTATTTGTTGTATTATATATTGGAAAACCTTTGCTAACTATCCTCAGTACTCTTCCAGGATATGTATTTTCTGGAATTTTAAGCATTACCTTTCCATCTGGAGTTTCTATTTCTCTTTTACAACCTATCATTATGTCCCACCAGTCAAGATTTAATTCAGTCCATATATCACTTCCCTGTAACACAAATCTAGAATCTTGTATTACAGTTACATTTACGATAATATCCCCTCTAGGAGCATCAGGGTTAAACCTATTAACGCCTCCTTTACCATGTACCCTAAAGGTTTGACCTGTAAATAAACCTGGCTTAAAATTCATGGCTATTCTTTGACCATTTACTGAAAATTCTTTACGACATCCATGAAAAGCTTCATTAAAACTTAATGTCATATTTACTCTAAAGTCTTGTCCCTTATGGGCTTGTCTATTTCCAAATATATCATTAAACATATCTGCAAAATCTCCACTGCCTCCAAAAGGATTTCCACCACCACCTCCAAAAGGATTTCTACCACCAAATGGACTTCCTTTAGGATCTCCAAACTGATCGTAGTTTTGTTTTTTAGTTTTATCGCCTAATACTTCATAGGCTTCACTAATCTGTTTAAATTTTTCTGGATCACCGTTTTTATCAGGATGATACTCCTTTGCTTTCTTACGGTATGCTTTTTTGATTTCTGAATCAGATGCACTTTTATCTACGCCTAGTACGTTGTAGTAGTTCATCTCTATGATTTGTCAAGTTCGCTACTTAATATTTCTACGACTTGACCTACTTTTCTTTTTTCTTGAATGTCTTTTAATTCTAATGCAGCTTTCTTTTCCTGTAATTTGTTAAACTTCTCAGCCTTTTTATTTTGAGTTTCAGTTAATAAGTTACTTTTTTCAAGAGCATCTGCTATTCTTCTTAATTGTTTTAAAAGATCTTGTGTAAGTTTATTATTTTCCATATCTATTTTTTATTAGGTCTGACTTTCCATTTTGAAAATCTTGGTAAGGCAAACTATTATCCTTTTCTCCTTTATGTGGACTATCTATTTGCGGCCCATCTACTTTTATATTATCTTTATATGGATTTGTTTCACCCATTTTAGATTTAAAATAATTATCAAAGTCTTTTATAGTGCCTCTAAAATTTCTAATATTATATAAGTTAGAATCTTCACCAGTTGAATCACCAGTTCCTTGATGTTCAAATACTTTATATGATTTTACATATTTCACTCTTCCTCTTTCTTCTTAGATTTTTTAATAGTATCTAATTTAGATTTAAGTTCTAATTCTTTCTTTTTTAAATCTATTTTTACTACATCATTTTGAGCTGCCTTCGCCTTTAACTTAAAGATCATACCTTTTATTTTATCAGCACTATCTCCTTTACCATCTTTAATATCATTAGCAACTTCTTTATCCTTTTTTAAAAACTTTTTAACTTTTTTAACAGCAGTCTTTTGCTTACTTGCAGTCTTTTTTATTTTAGAAGCAGTATTATCCTTTTTTTCAGAAATAAAGTTTTCAAATGTTTTTAGCGTTTTCAAAATTCAATCATATTTATTTGATCAGAGAATATTTTAACATCATGACATTTTTCATAATCTTCTCTGTCTTCAAAAAACTCAATCATAATGTTAAGAGTTTTTTTCAATTTATTTAGGTTTTCTTCACCATATTCAGCAATACCTTCTACATCAACACCATGTCTAATGATATTGTTGTAATTTTCCATGATTAATTGTTCTTCTCTAATTCTTTTTAGTTTTTCAATCAAGCCTTTAAAATCAGCTTCGTTAAAATCATCTAAGCCATCAAATGACTCATGATTCTTACGATCATTGTTTTCATCGTTAAACAAATCATCATATTCTTCGTCATCAAAATAATCTTTCATAATATTATATTTATCTTTTTTATTTTAAAATATAATGGTATAACCACCCTGTGTCTTCGTCTTCATACTCCCTTTCTTCAACAGTATATCTGTCACCTACTGTTTTTTGTAAAGAATCTAACGGCACGGCTCTCCAATATCCAAATCTAAGCATAATGCTTCCAAACATTCCTTCATCTGATGGGCCTACTTGAAAATCATCAGACCCATATTCTTTTTCTATCTTTTTTAATATTTTATAATCTATTCTCATATTTTATTTATTATCCTACCATCCATTCAACAAATACATCACAAATCCAAACCTTGTCTCTGCCATACTTTTCTCTTAATTCAAACTCAGTAGTATGAGCTAATCCTTCATCATCTGTATTTAAGTAGTCTATGATTTCACCATCTTTAAATAATTTTACTGTATATCTAGTTGTGTCCATTTTTTTAAGTTTTAATTATAATACTAATATAAACAAAAAAAGCGACCCGTGAAAATCCTGGGTCACTTTTTTTCAAAAGTTATTAACAATTTACTTAATTGTAATAGATTTAGATTCAGTTTTGCCGCCAAAGTCGATAATTAATAAACCATTTGTCATTTTTGCAGAAATGTTTTCTACATCAGTATTGGTTGGTAAAACATAAGACTTTGAAAAAGATTTATAATATCTAGTTGATTTATCTTCATCAACCTCTGCTGAGACAGTTAATGTTAATCCATCTACTTCTATATTAATATCTTTTTTAGAAAATCCTGGTAAAGCTAGTTCTAAGTTTTTTAAATCACCAGTGCTAGCAAAGTTAGATCCATAAAAATCCGCTTTATGGAATACATCAAATACATTGTCAAATGTATCAAAAAATTTGTTTGTTAAAATCATTTTTTTATTATTTAATTAATTTAGTGCAACATTAGCGTTACATATATTATACTGCAAAAATTATGCCAAAGTTGTTTTTTAACCCTTTTGTGACAGGTTTGTCATATTTAGAATTTTTTAAGTGACAGAATGTCAAATAGTTTGTTGATGACTAAATTTCAATAAAACGTTCATAGTGGCTCTAATGTCTTCTTCGCAATAATCTTTTAGCTCTTCCATCATACCATTCCAATAGGCTCGAGCAATTCCACCATAATCTTCATTAGAAGATACATCAGCTTCTTTAGGATTTGAAATTCCTAACATAAATGTTAAATGCTCTAATGAAACACCTGCACCCCAGCTACCACATTTCCAAATTTCAATAGTATCTAATAAACAGTTTTCCCATGGCTTCATATCATGTAAATGAAATTTACTTGGAACTTTGATACCCATTACCATGCATTTTTTAAGAATGTATGGCATATCAAACCTTTTAATATCATGACCTAAAATTTTAACATCTGGTATTTTATTAAATACAGCTCTCATAAATTCTATAAAATCTTCAACATTCTTTCTTTCATCTGCACCATAAAATGATTTCTTTAAGAAAGTAGGATTGTCATCATCGTCAAATTTAGTTTGACCAATAGAGATACAAACAATTCTACCAAATTCAGGATATACTGCTGCATATTGTTTATAAATCTCACCATCTGTTTTATCAGCTAATTCAGCAAAATCTTTTCTACATACTGCTGCCTTTCTAGCCCAGAATTTTATTTCACCTGGGTGATTGGCACAAAAATCTTCATAATTTTCATAATTACTAGTCGTTTCAATATCTAAAACGAGAGTCTTCTTAAGTTGTGATATACTATACATATAATATTATATGCAATATTAAAGTATTGTTTCTTTACCGTCTATAATATTTTGATAATTAACACAGCATTTAGATTTCTTAATTTGAGCTGCATTTTCTTTAAGATTAATTTTATAAATAGGCTTAATATATTCTTCGTTTAAATGAGTCTTAAATTCTTGTGGTAATTGTTCACCATAAAAATCTTCATATATTGCAATATAAACTCTGGCCATTTTATCAGCTGCCATACCAGATGCTGTATTTATTTCTGCAACCCAGCAATCTCCACTTTTATCTATCATTAAATCAATTGACCAAAGTCCAAGTTTTAGTTTTTCTCTAATTGTTTTACAAATTTCATTTACTTTATCCATAAAATCTAACTTACTTACATCTTGATCGACATATGTAAATTCAGTTTGTTCATCTGATTCTTTATCTCTAATTTCATTTTCACTTGCTGAAACTCTTTCATGGACTAAAACAGGTTTTTCTTTCATTAATAATACTCTAAATTCTCTGTCAAGATCTTTTGCTTCTGAATAGTTTTCAAATTCCCCTTTACTTTTTTCTAAGTCTTCGTAATTATCAAAGATTTCAATACCTACTCCTGAATGGCCATCATCTGGCTTTGCAATTACTGGAAATTTTAAATCCTTTGCATCTTCTCTTTTATAAACAGTCTTACAAATAAAATCAGAATCACTAAACATTTTATAGAAGTCAGTTTTATTACCACTAACCTTCATAGGTTCAGGCAAATTATACATAACATCCTCACTGATTTTATATTTTTCTAGAAAATTTAAACCTTCTTTTGAATTACCTCCATAATATATTAGTGGAAGTTTTGGATCTACGTCTAAGTCTTTTCCATAATCTCCTTTTGCATAGAATGAGTTAAACAATTTTTCTAAACACACATCGTTTATTTCCCCGTAAATTCTTTTATTGTTTTTACCGGTAAGACCATCTATCTTTTCACCAGCTAATATGAAATTAACCTTTTTAAGATAGTCTCCATTAGACTTTTCAACTATAAACTGTTCAAATGTTTTAAGCATAAATTATATATCAGGTGCTTGATTCTTAATAAATGACACAATAATATATCTACGCCCTGAATAAATAGGTCTTGCACCATGTCTATGTGTTATTTGACCTGGATGAATTGTTGCAGTTCCTACTCTTTCTGGATTTGACAATAAATTATATTTAGGAAAATAAGTTCCACCTCCATCAAACTCATCATTTAACTTTACAACTAGACTTAAATGACTATGATCATGGTGTAATGATAAATGTGATTGAGCATCTGGTAAATATCTTGCTAAGAAATTTTCTGAGTTTAATTTTTTCCAAGCCTTGCCTTGTAAAATCCAAAGATGTATACACATTGGTCTAATAACCTCATTTATGACTCTATCGTATATTTCATTCATTCCAATATCTTGTAAAAGAACATCAGTTGTTGGATAGAATTCATGCCTAGAATAAGTCCAATTATCTAATTCTTCAGTCATTGCAATGATTTCATCACAAAACTTTTTTGTAAAAAGAGGAAATTCATAAACTTCATCTCCTAAGTGATCTACTATTAAATCCCATTCTCCATTTTGTATGATAGGATCTAAATATTTACCTTTCCATGCATCCCAATCGGAAGCATCTAATATTTCATATTTATGCATTTTATTTAAAATTTTTTCGTTAGCCGGTTTACTATTTTCAATATTAGAATAATCGTTTTTCTGTACTATAAATTCTTTTTTATGTGCGTAAAAGTTTAAAGTTGGTTTAAAAATCTTTGCCATATCTTCTCTAGGATGTACGCAATAAGTTGCAGGTACAAATTCATCAGGCGTCATAATATTATTTAAAAAATCATATTTTAATATTTTTTCTAAACCACTTCTAGTTAAACAGTATGCGTGTAAATTATAACTATAGCTAGGCTTAATCCAATTTTTACCTATTTCTTCCTCAACTGCATTTTCAAAAACTTTATTTCTACTTAAATAAAAACCATCAGTATTTTTAGGTAAATCACTTAAATCTAAATCTCCTAAAGAAATTACCGGTGAAAAATCTTCTTCTAAGAATAAACAAAGTTCGTGACCTTCGTCATACGCTTGTTTCCACATCATCCAATGCCCTATTGAACATCCTATTTCTCCTTCTAAAATAGGTCTATTCCACCATTTATTATTACTATCTTTTAGTTGCCATCCTTGAAATGGTCTAAATTTAATATCGGTGTCAACACCTCTTACTCCTGGTACTATTTCCCAATCAAACCTGTAAGGCATTTGTAACTTATGTATTTTATTGATTAATACATCATTTTCAGTACCTATTGACAATATAAATGCTTTATTTATTTTCATATATTATTTATTAATGTTTTCCATTGAAAAGCTCTAATTAACCATGTTTTTTCTTTAGCGCTTTTAATATTATTTTTAATTACTCTATTTTTTAAAGGAATATTAGTTCTATTAAATATTTTAATAGCTTCTTCCCATTTTGTTTCAGTGTCTTCTAAAATAATTCCACTATTTACAGTTTCATTTAATGCTGCAACGTTTGTAACTATTGGAAAAACACTTGCTAATTGCATTTCAATTGCAGTAATACAATATGTTTCTTCATAACTTGTTAAATAAAACCAATACTCAGAGCTCAACATTTCTTCATGTAATTTAGATGGGCTAACATTTCCCCTAAAATATACATCTTTTAATTCTGATTTTATAGTATTAAACTGTTCAATACTATAAGAAGGTGTAAAGACATGTAACTCGGCATGCGGTATAACACTCTTTATGTTTTTCCAATTATTTAATAACTCACCTAATCCTCTCTCAGGTGCACTACTCCATATTATTTTACCTAATTGTTTTTTGATTTTTTTATTAAACCTATTAACTTCAATACCATTACCAATAACTTCGAACTTATCTAAACTTAAATTATATTTACTTGACCATTGTTTTTTATGCCAGTTTGTAAGGCAAACTATTTTATCTAAGTCAGGGCTATCTAATAATTCTCTATGATTAAGTATCTCTTCGCCTTTCCACCATGGAAAATAATCAGTATTATGTGCCCAAAATATTTTTTTACAATTATACTTTTCAAACTCTTTTAAAAAATGAATGTAACTAACACCAATAATAACATCAAACTTATTAAACATAGTATCATGTATAGTTTGATTTGTAAGCCAGTGGATACCATCGATAGTATCCTCGATCACCGTTCCACCTACAACAACATTCCATCCAAATTTTTTAAAATATTTTGAAAGAAAAACACAACATTGTTCAGTACCTCCTAATCCTCTATGGTTTAGAGTATCAGAGTTATATGGTTCTTTTTGATAACCCGTGTAAATTAATACGTTCATTAGCCTATTATTATAACTTTATAATTATCTCCTTGATCATTAGGGTCCGTAGTCGCCTGTCTTGTTATTGTTATATTATTTGCATCTTGACTCGCGATATTTATACCAAAATTATAGGCATTGTTACTATCAAATGCCTGTACAATTACGTATTCGGTACCTAAATCATGATTAATTGTTACACTACCTTCACTTTCAATAAATATCTCTTCAGTATATTTACCTAATAAACTAGAAGTACTAGTGGATTGAATTAACCCGAGCATCATACCTTCAAGCGTTTTTTCAGCAGCAATTGCTCTTGCTTGTTCATCGAGTATGAGTTCAGTAATACTAGAGGAAGGAACTCTTCTGAAATAATAGATTAATTCACCTTGATTAAAGGTACTATTATAACCGAAAGAATGTTGAATTGTTAGAATAAAGTAACCTTCGTAAGAAGAGTCCACTTCGCTAGTAATATTATTTATAGAATATATTGCTAAATTTTCAGAGTTAGGATCTTTAATAACAAGTTTATCTTCTTCTGAAATATCATTTAATTGAGAATAAGAATTTCCAATGAAATTATCTCTTGTGTTGATTTTTAATGTAGTTATATTAAGAGCTCCAGTAGAGTCTAATATAGCCTCACCTGTAGAGGGATTACCTGAAAATGAGGTACTTCTCTTCAGAGTAGGCGTGCCATATTGTAATATTGATAAGTCTTCTAGTAAACCTAAGACTTGTTTCTTCTTAATATAACTCATTATTTTTTAACAATACTTTATTCTAGTTTAAATTATATATCTCTTTAAATATATAATAGATGGCAGCCAACAACCTTAGATTTAATAGAATCCTCAGAAGATATGATTTTTTAGTTAAAGAATTCGAAGACGTAAGTGAAATGCAGGGTCAAGCTACTAGAGAATTTATGAGAGGAGTGGCAAAGGCTAAAGGTTATAATAACGACGAAGAGCCTGAACCTATTATTATCCCAGATGAAGAAGATGAAGATACAGAAAAAGTTGAATTGCCGAAGGAATATAAAAAGCTATTTAGAAAGATAGTAATAGAAACGCACCCTGATAAACAAATAGATGGTATTTCAAACTCAGAAAAGGTTAGACTAATTGAAATATATGAATCTACTATAGAAGCCTGGGATAAAGGTGATCAGGCAACACTAATATCAAATGCTGTAAAATTAGACTTAGATGTAAGTGAATTTGAAAATGATTTTCAAGAAATAGAAGACGCATGTGAAGAAATTGAAAAAGAAATAAATGGCATTCAATCAACTAGTGCATGGTATTATATGTATGTTTTAAAAACTGATAAAGAAAGAGAAGTATTTATTAAAAAGTTTTTAAAGATGACCGACGATTTAGATGAAAATTTACTTGAAAATGAAGAATAAAAAAGGGGACCGAAGTCCCCTTAATATTATATGTACTTAGAATTACTCTTTAACATACTTAACTGAGATTAAATCAGAATCCTCTAATTCAAATGGTAAAGAAATACCAGAAGAATAATTAGCTTCAGCATTATGAACCTCAATTCCGTTAATGAAAACAGTCATAGTTCCAGCAACAACTGCATCAGTTATTGATAATTGGAAAGATTGTGTTCCTACGTATTGTGATAAATCACCAAATGCAGATGATGCATTGTTGAATTGATCAACTTCAGCAACAAAATCAGCATCAGCAACGAAGTCACCATCTAAATCTGCAATTGCAGTAGATAATACAGCATCAACAGAAACTCTAGCATTTTCTTCTGCAGTGATTAATGATTCTAAATCAGCAACCTCTGAAGAAATACTTGCGTTTAAGTCACTTTGTAAAGTAAGATGCTCTGCAAAGTTAACAGAAAGAGAAGTACTTAATATAGCATCAACAGACGCTCTATGTGTAGCTTCAGCAGTAATGTTACCAGCGATAACAGCCTCAGCAGCAAGTGCTCTAGCTTCTTCATCGTCGATTAATTCAGCTAAATCAGCAGCTTCAGTAGATAAGCTAATTGATAAGTTATTATCACCATCTTGTCTATCTGCGATTTCTTGAGAAAGATCTAAAGAAATATCAGCATTAGAAGCAGCATCAGCAGAAACTCTATCTAAAACTTCTTGAGAAAGTGCACCAGATAAAATAGCATCAGCATCAGCTCTATCTAAAACTTCTTGAGATAAGTTTGATGTTAATGTAGCATCAGCATCAGCTCTATCAGCAGCTTCTTGAGAAACAGCAGTATTTAAAACAGCATCAGCAGAAGCTCTATCAACAACTTCTTGAGATAAGTTTGATGTTAATGTAGCATCAGCAGCAGCTCTATCAGCAACTTCTTGAGATAAGTTTGATGTTAATGTGTTATCAGCATTTTCTCTAGCTGTAGCTTCAGAATCAATTGCAGAAGATAAAACAGCATCAACAGATGCTCTATCTACAGCTTCTTGAGAAACAGCAGTGTTTAAAACAGCATCACCAGATATTCTGTCAGCAATTTCTTGAGAAATATCTAAAGAAACATCAGCATTAGAAGCAGCATCAGCAGAAACTCTATCTAAAACTTCTTGAGAAAGCGCACTAGATAAAACAGCATCAACAGAAGATCTATCAACTATCTCCTGAGACATTTCAGTATTATGCTCGTCTAATACTAAAGAAATAGATTCAGTTAAATCACCATCAGCATCTTGAAATGCAGAAACGATTTCAGTTAAAGAATCTAATGCAGCAGCATCAGTGTTTGAGATAATGTTATCAATACTAGATTGTAAAACAGCATCAGCAGAAGCTCTATCAACAACTTCTTGAGATAAGTTTGATGTTAATGTAGCATCATCAGCAGCTCTATCAGCAGCTTCTTGAGAAACAGCAGTTGATAACGTGTTATCAGCATTTGTTCTTGCAGTAGCTTCAGCATCAATTGCAGAAGATAAAACAGCATCAACAGAAGCTCTAGCATCAGCTTCAGCATCTAAATTAGATTGTAACGCATTGTCACCTTCTATTCTGTCAGCGATTTCTTGAGAAATATCTAAAGAAACGTCAACCGTACTAGCAGCATCAGCAGAAACTCTATCTAAAACTTCTTGAGATAATGCAGCGTT